>Ga0209700_100075_pt1 | contig 138095 bp, 84 predicted proteins | sample SiratroredBW_FD_187528 | JGI IMG/M metagenome (GOLD analysis project Ga0209700, IMG submission 187528) | Root nodule microbial communities of legume samples collected from California, USA - Siratro red BW (SPAdes) (version 2) | ecosystem: Host-associated > Plants > Roots > Nodule | place: USA...
CTTCTGCAGTGGCCTTACCCATCTTGGTTCGTCCTGTCTCGGCTATCCACTGTGTTTCGTCCTTCTTGTTTATTCCGTCTGCTCTTTGTTTCCACAGCAACGACGTCACCCACCCTCTCCAATTTTATTTTTTTTTCTACTCAATACTTATCTCTAATATATGAATCTGATATGAAGTTGTAGATTAATAATCCAGGACGGACAGCCACGATGCTTGATTTTCGTTATGATTTCTGCCTGCTTGCTTTGTTCTGTACTTATCCCTTTTGTTCTCTACTCCAAAGACATTTCCGGTGTGGCACATGTTTCTGGCCAACCCTGTGACAGTGCTCTGTTTCTGAGGCTCCTACTTTTTTTGTTTCTCTGGCCTTGGTATCTGGACGATATATTATGAACAAGTCATCAATTCTGGCTATATTTTTTTTAACTTGAGAGCATTTTTATTGCATGTAATATTATAACTCGACCTTTTTTTTTGTCTATTTCAATGACTTTCCACAGCAGCACAGGATTTCTAGCCAACCGTGTGATTGTGCTTTGTTCCCTGTTTCGGACACTCCTACCTTTTTTTCTTTCTCTGCTGTTGGTTTATGTTTTTATTATTTATATATCTGGTATAAATTGTATCTTATAAATTTAGAAGACTTGTTATTCTCCTGTCCACTATCCTAGGGACAGATCGAAATAGTATAGCACGAGTCAGATTGGGAGATGAATCTGTGATTCATTTTAAGTTCAACCTACCTCTTGATCCATGACAGAATTAGTCCAGAGATGTGATAGAAAGCATAACTGTTCTGTTGTTGATTGTTTCGTTTTATTTTCTTTTTAATAGTAGCTAGTGCTTGTTGCCTCTTAACATCCGTGTGATAAGTTTGTTTTTCTGCAAATAAAGACATTCATAACGCTTATTGTGATTTTATCAGTTCTTAATAGTTAGTTCACTTGGATCTCCTATTGAAACTCGCAAAAGTGGCAGATCATCTGTATTCTCACTGTTTAACCTCAAAGAAAAGAGTCCCTTTTGGAGTGAGGATGTTATACACAATGGTATGTTGTTGACACCATGTTCAATGAGTCAAAACTTCATTTTTCACTGTCCAGTAAGAGATTTTTTTTTAATCTCATTAATTAATTTGTTGGCTTTTCAGATTTTGATGATTTGAAGTTTTCAAGCCATGGAAAATTAAGCTCATTTAATTATACCAATGCAGGTATGCATGAATTCTTTAAAGTTCTTGGCAAATTAACTTTGTTTATCTGTACTGTTGTTTGATAATGTACAATCTTGTATTCTTCCATTTAATGAATATTTATCCTAGATAATTTTATGCTATGTTTATTGCTATAAAAGTTAACTTGAATTGTCAAATTCTGAGCTTCCAGGCTGCTAGTTGTTTTATTTGCCTCTTGTGTGGAAACTCATACCAAAGATTAAATAGGTGGAGTTTTCCTTCTCATCCGTTGGAGGCTATATTATACTTGTGAAAAAAAAATTGTGGTATACTTTCTTATTCTTGTGTATAGAATTGAATATGTCCAATAGCCCAATAGATCATGATCATTTAGTCTAAACACAAAAGCTTTTGTAGTTTATGACACATGAATGATTTTGTGACCCTGAAATACCTAGGTTTTGTAATTATAAACCTTTGGCTAGTCTCACCCCTATTCTTGGTTACTCTAAAGCTGAAAAACTATCATTGCTGTTATTATTTGTTCCATGTCCAATATAGGACGATTGTTATGCCGTTAGCACCAAACCTTTTAATGGTTCTAGCTTATATTGATCTAATTACATTTTTATCTTGTTTTCATATACTGTTATATTTTGATCACCACTGTGGTCATAAGTGTACTTTAAGCATGGATTGGATAAAGCTTCTGCAATTTACTTTGAAAAATAAGCATCTAATCTTAAAATAGTTTTATTGTATTTCAGGGAACATTGCTAATTATCTAAAGCTTCAGGAAGTTGATTCCATCCACCTCCCAGTTCCTATGAATTTTATATTTATAGGATTTGAAGGGAAGGGAAGCCATGGTACATAGCTGAAAACTAACTTTTTTGGTTATTTCATATTATTGGATTGTGGATTCTATAGTGCTTTTTTGTGTCTCTCAGAATTCAAGCTTCTCCCAGAAGAAATTGAGCGTTGGTTTACCAAAATTGATCATATCTTTGAACACACTCGAATTCGACATGAAGAAGTTCTTGCTCCATTTTACAAAACCAGTATGGATAAAATGCGATGGCACCACCTTCCTGTTGTCAGTCACATAAATTACAAGTAACTTTTTTTTTTTCTTTTCATCTGGCATTGAATTTACTGACTAGTGCTTGACATTATCTTGCTTTTATGATAAATTATATGCTCGACATTTCTGAAATGGATACCAGCTTTAAGTTTGAATACAGTAGGGATTTTGACTGATGATTCTATTCTAATATCTTTTTTAATATAAATGATTGCTTCTTTCGATGTTTCAAAAAAATCCATTGCATTATTGTTGTTCTCTGTATATTATATAAAATCAAAGATTCTGGCAAAAAGATTCTAAGTTGGAAAAAATAGACACTAAGATATAGGATTTTTCAGGAAGGGATTAAAATAGAACAATTATTTTATTGATATTCTAAGAATATTTCAACACAAACGAGAAGGAATAAGAATTGGACTTTAGCAAAAGACAAAGAATCCCCCTTAGAAGAGAACTAGCAGGGCCTACGATGGCTGCACTCATTGTGTCTTGGACGTGATACATTTAAAACTAAACCTTTTCATCTGATAAATTTGATTGTGCTTTTATCGTTCACTTAATTTAGCAGTCTATTTTTATTTATTTATTGTTAAATAAAGGATATATTTTGGAGAATGAAGAGAAGTGCATGGTAGAAGGATGAACAATTTGTCTTAATAAACTTAATCAAACAAAATTTGAATATTGGTTCTGGAATATTTTCTAGTCCCTGTTAACAGCACTTGTATATCCTTTTCTTCGAGCCCTGTTGATTGGAATGACCACTCTGAAGTGATCTGATAATGTTTTTCCTCATTTATTCTTGGAATTTCCTTTTGGTATGAAAATTTTGTACTATCTTTTGTTTCTGACAGTGGATATTATGGTCCAGCTATTCTGTTCATGCTATTGAAATGGGGGAGAAGGTTACTTCTATAATTGAGCATGCCATAAATGTGTTTGGCCGCAAGGATGATCCAGTTGGCAGCAGGTAAATTTAATTTGATTTTTTCTAATGTTCGTAATATTACATGTACTTGAATAAATAAGATGGAGAAAAACAGTGTATTCAACCTACATTGTTGTGCTTTTTTATTGATGTATATAAATGAGTTACAAAATAAGGCAAGACACTTACATAAAACCTAACCCTAAAGCTGGATACATACCAAAGAAATAATAATAAAGTAACATTACATTTTAACACTCCCTCTCAAGCTAGAGCATATAGGTCATATGCACCAAGCTTGGAAATCCTAGGTTCTCTTAGAGATTTAGTTAGAATGCTTGAGTTGTAAGATCTTTGGACAGAAATTTCTATTTAACAAAATGACAATCAATTTCTATATGTTTAGTTCTCGTGAAACATTGGATTGGAGGCAATATGAAGGGCTGCGTGATTGTTACAACACAACTTCATCTGTCATTTTCACAAAATTTCAACATCTGAAGGAGTTGTTTAATCCACACAAGTTCGCATGTAGATAGGGCCATAGATCTATATTCAAATTTTGCACTAAATCAGGCAACAACACTTTGTTTCTCAATTTTTCAAGATATAAGATTCCCTCTAAGGAATACACAATGTTCTATGGTAGATCTTCTGTCAGTGGGACAACCAACCCAATCTTCATCCCAATACCCTAATACTTGAGTGTTTCTCTTGTTCTCATACAATCCTTGTCAGAGGTCCCTTTTACATATATGAGAACGTGAATTATAACATTCATGTGATCAATGTGAGGGTTTTGCATAAATTAGCTCACAACTCCACTTGGATTAGAAAGATCAGGTCTTGTTATAGTGAGATAAATGAGTTTTTCCACCAACCTCTTATTTCTCTCTGATATGGGTTTGAGAAAAGTTCACCATGGTTTCTTATTAACTTCTGATATGAGTACATAGGACTATCAATGGGCTTGCAATCTGTCAGGCTTGTCTCCTCCAACATATTTTCTTTGTGAAATGATGACACCTTTTGATTGTGCCACTTCAATATCAAGAAAGTATTTTAGATAGCCTAAATCTTTAGTTGGAAAGTGGTTGGATAAATGCTTTTCTAAGTGAGCAATTCTAGTGATATCATTTCCAATAACAATGATATTATCAACATAAACCATAAGATAAATACACTCCTCAAGAGAAATATGACAATAAAACATTGAATGATCTGCCTTGCTGTATTTCAATGCAAAAATCTGCATAATATGACTAAATTTACCCAAAGAAAGCTCGAGATGATTGCTTAAGACACTTAATATTCTACATTAGAGAGTGTCAATTTCAATAAGATGTATATTCTTCTTCTTTGCTATACCATTTTGTTGTGGAGTGTGAGAACAGGTTGACTGATGCAAAATTCCCTGGGAAGATAAGAATGAAAAAATGTAGTAGAAAAATATTCCTTAGCGTTATTACTTATGAGAATTTTAACTATCTTCCCAAATTGGTTCTTAATTTCATTGAAGAAAGACCTAAAAATGGATAGAAGTTCAAATCTGTCTTTCATTAAATAAATCCGACTGCATCAAGAGAATTCATCAATGAAAGTTACAAAATAATGAAAATCAAAAAAATTGGGTTAAAAATTCACACAAGAAATCCTTTGGAGATAGTGGGTCTAGTAGGCTAACACAATTTTTGAAAAGGCTCTAGATTCCATATTAAGCTGTAGGAAGATAGAGACATTGAGCTAATTTTTATATTGCGAAAACATGCTTTATTTATATTGAGAAAAAAGAATATCACAATAAATAGTGGAAATTTGACATCCTCTAATAGTAAAGATGTGATACAGGAATAAACAAAAATGTTTCAAATAATACATATATAATTTAAATATTATTTGATTATATAAGATTTGCTCCTTATTTTTATTATTACGGCAGTTCTGTTTCTCACCTCTCCACGCATAGGTAGGGATGGAGCCAATTAATTTGAGTTTCTTTTCTTTTGGAAAGTAAAAGCTAGGCAAAGAAGTGTTTTAAGAAAAAACAACTTTTAAAAGTTCAGCCTTTTTTGGATGGAAACTTTGAAGAAAAAACTTTTACAAATCTAGTTTTAAGGGAAAAATCCATCTACTCCTCCATTTTCTTCTTTAATTCAAATGTCAAGATCCAAGAATACTTTACCTAAGAAATTTTAACTTGAAAGTAAGTTTCAATCTTAATTAACAATAAAATTATTGAATGTAAATGACTAATTCGGTTTTTGGATATGTAAACTAGGGGCTATGTACCGTTTAAAAGAAAAAAAAAATTGATTTAGCCGTAAATGTGTAAAGATACAAATTGGTCCCTAAACTTAGTGCAAATTTGCCCTTAAATGTTACAATTTAATGACAATAGTCTCACAAAATTTAACGAGACGTGATTGTCACACTACGTCTCACTTTATACACATTCAAAGACTCAATTAGAATTTTTGTACTTTTAGGGACTAAATTAATACAGTGTTCACTTTAAGGACCAAAATGACTTACCAAATAACTTTAAATCAAGGCTCTTTTAATTTTAACTTAAAAGTAGCTATGAAGCTCTAAAGAAGTGAAGACAAATGTTACTTTAGGAGCTTAATGTGGCTTCTTTTGGTTTGCTTTTGAATTTCTTGCTTTCTCTTATTCTTCTAATTTCTTTATTGCAGGGACACTAATGGTGGTAGTTGGCAAGTAGATGTGGACATGTTAGATGGCCTTTTATCTAGCCTAGTTGAATACCTTCAGCTAGATAATGCATACAATATTTTTATTTTAAATCCCAAGCGTGATGAGAGGAAACCTAAATATGGGTATCGGTGAGTATTTGTAGAATGTTGTCATTTATTATTTATTATAAATATCAAATCCAACAATGTCACCTTTTTTCGTACAGAATCTTGAAATTGTACACAGGTCAAACTGATGAGTTTGTGAAATTGACCAAAGTAGTTATTTACTGTGTGGAGGGAAATCAGTTTTGGAGAGAGAAAATGAATTTGATCTGATTAAAGGGAATGCTTCTCAAAGATGAATTCGTAGAATTTAGAATTAGAGTTTAACTCGATCACACAAAATTCCTTGTAAGGTGAGGCCCATCCAAGATTCTATTTTTAGACATATCTCTAGTTGACGTGGGATTAAGACAATTTTCCAACATTTTCCTCAATGTCTTCAGGTGGCTCAAATACAGATTTAATATAGACTATGGTATCATTGTGAGATTAAGGCCTAACACAATTCATAAGACCAGCTTGTAAGGCGAAGACTGTCTACCTTTTATAATATCTATTTTAAATATATCTCTAATTAATGTGAGAATACCACCATCATTGAGACTGCAATTAAGGTAGCCTCAAGGAAACCACAACTAAGGTACACCATGGGTGACCACAATTAAAGCAACTTTCTGATAGGAGTTCACATTTTCTTTTTGTAGTTTGCAGTTATAGCTTGGGGTATAGGATACCATTCATTTGCTAGGGAACCTTTTCTCTTACATTTACCATATTTTCTATACTCAAAGGTCTTAAGAGATTCTGGTTAGTGCATGCTAACTTGAATGGCATTACAAATAGATGGCGCCATTAATGCACATGTAGGTGCTGTTGTGTGCTCTCTAAATATATAGGAAATATTTTGGTGTTCCACATCTGATTAATTGGTCAGGTCACATAATTCTATGTTGAAGGAGCATATTGGCTCAATTCATCGATCAGTCAGCTGGTTTGAGTTCCTTGATGACTGACAAGTTGGGTCTTCTCCAAGTCCATTGCGGCAATTTGCATCGAGTTGGTATAAAAATGCAATGCCTACAATTTTGAGTGAAATCACCATTCACTAGGTCAAGAACTAGGTGAAACACCATTCAAGTGATCAATGATTCAGGAGAATCTACGTAACATCTCACTATGCAACATGCTGAGTTGCTATCTTCTACAATGATGATACCAGTATACACATTCCCTATAATAGAGCATTGCTACTCTCATCTGTGCATTTACTACTGGTTTGATTGTGACTTTATGGTAGCAACTTGTCTAGTTAAGGAATTTTATATTAGATTAAATTCTGTAAAAATATTTGGGATATCATTGTAAGAAGTATGATTATTTTATAATTATAGTTTTGCAAAAATATAGTTATTCTTTTTTCCCTCTCTATCCAAGATATGTATTTTGAGTCCTATTTTGTTATATATTAAAAATGCTTATCAAGGTATAAGCATGATAGAAACCTGATATCATTTTAGAGAGAATGAGAGATTTGTCCCTTTAATACAAGGCCAAACTTGCTGAACTTTTCTCCTCTACACCTCCCTTTTCCCAAAGGTCCCAATTTCCTTACAAAGGACGATCAAAATGTTTGCTATCACAACTGTTTGTTGTCAATAGTAGATTATTAGAAAAAAAAATTTCAATATCTCCATAATAATTAGAAAAAAATATCTTAAGAAGTTTCCTATTTATCTCAGCGTATTTTTATTTCCTTTTATAAAGATTTTGGTTATTACAAATAAAGATGATGATAATGTAATTGGTATTATTGATATCAATAAAATAATTCTTTATTTTCTTACATAGTGCAAGTTGGTATCAGAGCTCTCAATCATGGGAGCCTTGTTTCTACTTCCTTGTTAACCGTCATCATTGTCATTGTTCGCCATCGTTGTGGAGGTTAGTAGTGGGCCAGAAATGTGTGCCCCACCCAATGCCAGTGCAGACAAAGTCATCAGGACCTCTTGAGCACCAAGGGATGACATCTTGTTTGACTATGATAAGTTCCTAAAAAGAATAAACTCCCAACTACCCCACTAGCACCTACTCCACTAACTCACCGTCTCACCGCTTGAAAGGAAAAAAAAAATCAATATAATTTTGAATGACCTCTTTATTGATGAAAACAAAATAATATAGCTCTTTACAAAGGAACCAAAGTCCTTTCACACAGGATTAGCCCTATTATTAGCACACAAAACATCCCCCTCTAAAAATCCCAGAGGTTGGTCATTAAATACACCAACCTTCGTACAACACTCCCCTCTTCCCATAACCACCTTAACTGTTTCAATCTAATAACTAACTCCATCTCTCTCTATTTAATTTTCTTCTAGAATAAACCTGCCATTCTTTTTCTCTATTCTGTTGACCCATGTTTCTAACATTACTCCCCTCCAAAACCTCCACCTTGTCACCAAGGTGGAATTTTGGAAAATGTTCCTTTACTGTGGATCAACACTTGCTGAACTGAAATGCCTTGTGTTTCTTCTGTTATGGTCTACAACACTTATCTGATAAAAACTCTCCCTCCAAAATTTTGGAATTCTGATGGTAATGTGGACTCCGCCTGGTGATTGCCTTCAGCCTTTTTCAACTGAGATGCATGAAAGAAAGGGTGGATATTTGCACCCTCAAGTAGATGTAGTTTGTACACTATGTTTCCAATTCGAGCTATCACCACAAAAGGCCTGTACTAACGTGCTGATAGCTTAGGGTGTAGTCTGGTTGGCATGGGTTGCTGCTTATGTGGCCTAATTTTCAAATAAACCTCATCTCCCACCTCAATTACCTCAATTGTTGATGGTTTTTTGTGGCGGTTGGCAAACTTGGACATTTGGTCCTGAGCCCTCTATAAATGAAACTTAAGCTGCCTTAACGCTTCATCCCTGGTTAATAAATTTTGTGCAATTGCTTCTATAGCGGTCCCTCCTGGAATAAATCGAGTTAATGATGACGGTGATCTCCCATATACTTCCTCAAACGGGTTGCATTTTGCAACTCCTTGCACCCAAGTCTTTCGCTGCTCTGAACAGAAACACCTCACATAAGTCTCTAGTGTCCAATTTAATACTTTCGTCTGCCCATCTAAACAACTCCTTCCAAAATAGACTCATGAATAGAGTCTCGATCACTCACTATAGACATCGGTATCCCGTGTAATTGCACCACTTCTTTCATGAATGATTCAACTACTGATCTTGCAGAATAAGGGTGTTTGAGTGGGATGAAATGCCCATACTTGCTTAATCGATCCACCATTACCAAAATGGCATCACACCCTTAAACTTTGGTAAGCTAACAATAAAATCCATGCTTATTTCCCTCCCGTATGGCTGTTGGAATGGGTAGGGGCTGTAACACTCCTTGTAGAGAACTAGTCACATTTGTTGTGCTGACACACCGTACGGGCAACAACAAAATTAATTATTGTTCTTTTCATTCCAATCCAATATATAGATTAAGCAAATCGTCTATATATGCGAAAAATTCCTAAGTGGTACCCTAACAATGTCACACAGAATTCTTGCATTAATTTTGGAACCCAAACTGCTGCTGCCGACAATACTAGCTTGCCTTTATAGTGTAGTTTTCCATTTTCCAAAGTATAGTGCCCATTGGAATTTGGATTACTCCTCAACTTTGGGATGATTTTCTGCACGGCCTCATCTCTTTGAATCTCATTTTCAATTTCCTCAAAATCCTTCCAAAATGGTTTGGAAATTAGGTTGATTTTAGCCTCCCCTTCATCTTCACCTCCAAATTATCTAGACAAAGCGTCAACAACCCTGTTTGATGTCTCTGGTTTGTACTCTATCTCAAACTCGTGCCCCAACAGCTTTGGCAACCAGCTTTGTTGGTTGAGTTGTAATTCTTTGCTCCAATCGATAGCACAAACTTATTTTATCCGTGACACCTTGGACCTCCTTCCCAACAAATAAGGCCTCCAATGTTGTATGGCCAACACTACTGCCATTAATTCCTTCTTGTATATGGATTTGGTTAAGGATAAATCAGCTAGGGCCTTGCTGAAAAATGCAATGGGCTTCTTGTTTTGTGACAACACCACACCCACTCCCTTCCCTGACGCATCACATTCAAATACAGAAGGTTTGACTCAAATTTAGCAGACTCAACACTGGAGCAGTAGTTAGTGCTCTTCTCAGCTGTTGCATTGCCACTGTGCTCGCCTCGGTCTGCACAAAATTTCCTTTCTTTTGCAGTTGAGTTAGGGGTCTCAGTCATTTTTCCATAGTTATAGATGAATCACCTATTGTAACTAGTTAATCCCAAAAGCCCTCTCAAAGATTTAATGTTCCTGGGAATACGCCATCGTTCCACTGCTACTATTTTTTGAGGATCCATGTGTACCCCTTCTTTTGAGATCACGGGTCCCAAGTAATGTATTTCCTTCCTACCAAACTCACATTTCTTCTTATTAGCAAAAAATTGGTACTGTTGAAGGGTTTTTAATACTAACCTGAGATGCTCCATATGCTCTCCCCAATTTTTGTTACATATTAGAATGTCATCGAAAACGAATTTCCTCAAGAATTCTTGGATGATGGAGTTCATGGCTCATTGAAAGGTCGTTGACACATTAGTTAGCCAAAGGGCATCAATAGAGACTCATAATGCCAAAGGGCATCAATAGAGACTCATAATGCCAAAGGTGAGTATGGAGTGCAATCTTCTGTATATATTCGTCATTCATTCGTATTTGATGATATCCTTAACCCAAGTCCACCTTCGGAAAGTAATGGCTCCATGTAGTTCATCTAACAACTCTTCAATCACAGGAATAGGGATGGTCGCCTTGTTCAAAGCCCTATAATCCACATAAAACCTTCAACTTCACAAGTATAACCGGGCTAGTAAAGGGGCTATTACTGGGTCATATGATTCGTGCCTTTAACATCTCTACCACTTGTCTTTCAATCTTTGATTTCATTACGTGTGGATATCTATAAGGTTGTATGTTTATCGCTTCAATACCGCTCTTTAGTGGAATTTTATGATCCACTCTCCTATTAGGAGGCAATTCCCTGGGTTCTTCAAAAATTTCCCTACACTCTTCCAAAACTTTCTCTAGCTCTTTCGTTTTCTCTCCCATAGACTCCTGTTCTTTCCCTTGTCTCCTCCCCAAAAGACCGAAACAACTTCAATTTCCTTCTCCTTTCTTAGGGCTCGAGGGGACACAAACATTTTGGTCAAAGAGGGTTCTCCTTTAATTTGAACCGGCTTGCCTTGATAGTGAAAATTCATCATGAGAGAGCTCCAATTAACCTTAACGTCTCCCAACATTGCCAGCCACGCTACCCCAAGAATAATGTCCACTCCTCCCAATTCAGAAAGGACAAACTTTTCACAAACTTTAAGGAGTTTTACCCTTTCTCCGAGCTTTTGTCACTTTTCTTGTATTCTTTCAGAATTTCTCTGATCTCCCTTAACTCTAGAATACCTGCTTTCACCTTCGCTATGTCAGCCATCAAATCCGAGATGACGCAACCATGCTTGCTAACCCATTTCTCCGATGCACTAATGCGATGTTCCAATTTCCACTTAAATATTTGGCAGGTCAGACCAATTTGATAAGTTCCTAAAAAAAATAAACTCCCAACTACCCCCACGAGCACTTCTAGAACCCCTTCACCTACTCCATTAACTCATCGTCAGACCACTCGAAAGGAAAAAGAAATCAATATAATTTTGAATGACCTCTTTATTGATGAAAACAAAAGAATACAACTCTTTACAAAGGAACAAAAGTCCTTTCACACAGGATTAGTCCTGTTAATATACAAAACATCCCCCTCCAAAAATCCCTGAGGTTGGTCATTAAGTAGACCAACCTTCGAACAACACTCTCCTCTTCCCATAACCACCTTAACTGTTTCAATCTAATAACCAACCCCATCTCTCTCCATTTAATCTTCTTCTAGAATAAACCTACCATTCTTTTTCTCTATTTTGTTGACCCATGCTTCTAACTAACTATGATTTGGTTTTGTAACCAAACAGGTTTTTTTTCTTACGAATTAAAGTGATGAGGGTTTAATCTTTATTATCTCTTTGCTCTTGTGTTTCAATGTCCAATGGAAAACTTTTAAAGAGGAATTTTAAGTCCTTTGAATCGTATACACTACCCATGAAAGGTAAGCAAGGTAAGAGTACATTCAATACTATTGTTCATTTGTATTAGCGTCTTTGGATTGTTGATTTAGGAGCAATTGATCACGTGACTCCTTTTCCTAAGCTCTTCGATACATATTCCAAAATCACCATAGGACAAATCATTACAATTGCAAATGGTGATAGTGGACCCATATGTGGATCCAAAAATATTATTTAAAATCATCTATTGTATTAAAGTATGTTTTATATGTCCCATAACTGACCAAATAACCTTATATTTATACAAAGCTTACAAAAGATTTGAATTGTTCTATAACTTTTTTCTCCTTATTGTGTTGTTTAGGACCTTACCATGAGGAAGACGATTATAGTTGCCAAAGGGCAAAGTGAGTTGTATCTATTGAAATCCAAGGGCCAAAATAAAACAAAGCTCATAAGCCAAAAAGTAACATCAAAAACATGGGCAAATTCCCAAATATGGCTTCAATATAGAAAACTTGGGCATTCCTCCTTTAACATCTTAAAATCTCTACTCCCTTATTTGTTCACTATCAAGCTTGTTGAGTCTTTCAAATGTGATATTTGTCAATTGTCAAAGCATCATACTGCATCTTATCCCATATCTGCTAAAAGAGTAATTTCCCATTAGACGTGATTCACTTTGATATTTAGGGACCTGCTTTAGAATTTATTTTTTGTGCAAAATGTTTTGTTACTTTTATTAATGATTGTACTCATGTCATGTGGACATACATTATGAAAAGTAAATGAGGCCTTTCAAATTTGTTAATTTTTTTGTCTTGTCCAAAATCAATTTGGAAAAAACTATCAAAAGAATTAGGTTTGATAGTGGTACTGAGTATTTGAATAAAGAATTATCCAAATTTTTTGTCTCATAATGGCATTGTTCATGAACTAATGTGTTAACACTCCATAATGAAACGAAGTTGCGTAAAGGATAAATCATCATCTTTTAGAAGTAGCTAGAGCCCTCCTATTCTAGATGTTTGTTCCTAAAACCTATTGGGGAGAAGTTATGTTAACTGCAATACCTCATCAACAGGTTACCCACTCTTATCTTAAATAATATTAGTCCTATTGAGTCTTTCTGTCTTTTATCCCCTCTACTCTTTTAGCGTCAAGTCTACCTTGTGAAGTATTTGGATATTTTGTTTTTGTTTACTCTCATAATCGTAATCGTAGTAAATTAGATCTTAGAGCTCTTAAATGTGTTTTGTTGATTATCCTTATAATAAAAAAGGATACAAATGTTATCATCTTGAGAGTCGTCGTGTTTATATCACCACAAATGTCACCTTTCATGTCAGCCTTGCGCTTTAGAGGGAGAAAACACTTGAAGTAAAGGAGTTTCATTACCATATTTATCTTTGTAGGATGCTCAAGATTTGAGTGATGATGCCACCGCAAATAGAACGAACCAACCCATAGTGAGGAAGAAGAAACCAAATTCTTTGGCAGAAAATATCAAAGAAGACAACCCACTTTGACTTTGGAGAAAGAAGAGTTGTCTGACTTGGAGGTGAGGTTATCTAAGGCAATAGAGAGGAGGTAAGTGTTACTGAAGATTTACCTATTGCATTTAAAAAGGGGAATATGTACTTGATCTCCTTAAAGAAACATGTATGCTAGGATGTAGAACCTTAGGAGTTCCTATTGAACGAAATCATAAATTGGAAGCGGGAAGAGTTCTCCGGTAGAAAAACTTCACACATGACCAGACATTTGTTGTGCAGTTAGTGTGGTAAACTAGTTTATGCATTGTCTAAGTGAAAGACACATGCAAATAGTTGATACAATTCTTCATTACTCGAAGTAAGCCCATGAAAGGTTTCTTTAGGAAAGAAGACACTTTGGCCTTGAGATATATACTAATGCAGACTATGTAGGTTATGTAATTACACTTGAGTATGTTCTTTAGAGAAAGTCTAGAGAACTGGAGAAACAAAAAAAAAAAAAAAAAAAAAAAAAAACACTTGTTCCATTGCAAAAGCTGAATTTTGAGCCCCTTGCTCAAGGTGTGTGAACGACTCTGGATGAAGATCATTCTTCATGACCTGAAAGTATTGGTTGACATTCCTATGCAATTGTACTATGATAACAAGTTAGTCGTGAGCATTGCCCATAGTCCAGTCCAACATGATGGGACCAAATATATTGAAATTGACAGGTACTTTATCAAAGAGAATCTTGACATAAGCCTATTGGTTACAACTCATGTCCTTACAAGATTTCAGATAACGAACATTTTTCACTAGAAGGCTTCCTCAGGTTAGATTCAAGGATCTTGTAGGCAAGTTAGGAATGAGATTGATATTCATTTAACAATTTGAGGGAGAGTGTTGTAAATAACAAATTATTAGGATAAAATAAATATTTCCAATATCTCTGTAGTTATTTTTTTTAAAAGCTTCGGTCATTACAAATAGAGATGATGAGAATGTAATTGGTGTGATTGATATCAATAAAATAATTCTTTATTATCATCCATAGTTCAAGTCTAACTTACGGGTATTTGTCAAAATTAACTATTTTGGCCATGCTTTTGTTACTGCATGTTTTACATTTTGTTTCTCTTGCAAAATATTTCAGGAGAGGTTTATCTCAGCCCGAAATAAACTTGCTAAAGGAGGTATATGAAATGTTGTCTTTTCTCCTTAGACTGTGCACTGCTATTGTGATTTGGTTGTGTCATTTATAAAATGTATCATACTATGTTTGACATTCTTCTGCAGAATTTATGCACTATTTATGAGCAAAGTGTAATCGCTAAATATTTATCTCTACTCAATCAAGGCCTTCAGTGTCAACACTAACACCTAGCATATTGTGCAGAATAAGAGTTTGCAAATGAAGCTTCTTCAGGCAGAAAACATTCCTGAAAATATTCTAGGTATGAGATCGGTTGTCATTTTGTCTAAGACTGGATTCATCAAGTCGATGACCAGCTTGCAGACATTCTAACTGTCCTTAAGAGGGTCTAGAGTTCAATTTATATGTTTCAAGCTTGGTGCATACAATTTATATGCTCCAGCTTGAGAAAGAGTATTGAAATAGGTATAATTATTTTGTTGTACTGCTATTAGAAAAGCTGTTTTTGGGTGTACCTACTTTAGGTTATGGAACATAGGTTTTAGCCTTCCTCTTTGAGATATAGCTGTAGTCATGTTTATACACACACATGTATACACATACATTTGCTGAGATGAAACTGACTGGTTTTGGCCATCTCTAAATTCAAGTAAAATTAACACCACAAAGTCTTTCCATAACAACAATGCTTATTCAAAGTTTCATTATTTTTTATATACTTCTGCAGTTGATGTTTGCAGTCCCTGTTCATTTCTTCTTTCTTTTACTTACAACCTCTCATTAGGTACTTACTTTGCTTCACAGCTCTTACTAAGATTCAGCGACCATTGTATGTAAAGCATCCAATGATGAAATTTTCTTGGACAAGAACCGAGGATGCTGATATTGTAAGTATTTCATTTCCTTGTATGGTGAAAGCATATATGCTCATTAGTTTTTATTTTGCCTGATATGTGATAGTCAAATCTTTCACATGATTGGATGACTTATGATAGTCTTATACCAAATTCAATTGGTACAAGGTTTAGCTATTTTTTCTACTTCTTTTGAACTTCATTACCTACAAAACTAATATTAATCCGCATGCAGTTCTACTTTATTGATCTCTTGCGCATGCAAAATTGGCTACTAGTCCTCCGAATAAACTCTTCTATTTTAGATTCCCTTTCCCTACCTCTTGCACCAAAATGTCCTATTGCATCATCAATTGGACTCCAAATGATCATCTCATGTCTCAAGATTTTTCTACTCTCTTTCTTTCCATGACTACTATTTATCATTGGCCTCTTTATCAGCTACACCAAAAGTTAACTAGGAGTTAATGCAGATGGAAAGTGGAAATTAGCTAGGAATGGGCAGACATTTAGTTATTGGAGATCAATTAGATAGGGGTTAATAGTGTTTGTAGTACCTGAAAATTTTTGAAATTTTTATTTTTTCTTTCGAGTTTCTAAAACTATTATTTTTCATTCATGCCTGTATTTTTTAAAATAAGCAAACTTAGTCTCTAAAGCTAACACTTTTTCCCTCTATACTGGGACCAAATTTTGGGTATTGAAAAAAAAAAATATAGGGACTAAAGCCAAAGTTTTGGAAGTTGGGAGCAAAACTCAAAATTTGGAATTTTTTGGAGTCCTAAAACACCGTTGACTCATTAGATAGTAGGGAGAATGAAGGTGAATGGATAATTTCAAAGTGTTAAAAATTGTAATAAAGGAGAAAGAAACCCTCTCAGGACGTGAATTTATATATTTTACAAACCACAAAAGCATAATCTTCGTGTGCTTTCCGATTATATATTTCTCTGCTTGAAGCTGAAGAGTAACTAGCAATATTTCTACTGTAGTCCTGCTCAGTGCTCATTTACAATTTGGGTCTAGTCTCTTTTCTGGAGTTCATGGTGTAGGCAGTGTAATTTTTTATTAAATGTTTGCTGTTTTGGTACAACAACAAAATGCAGATGGAATGGCATAATATATGGCTAGATGCACTAGATAATTTTCGGGGGTTGTATCAAGGAAAAGACATAGTTGAGATCATTGAGGTCAAAGCTTTACAGGTGTATACTCATCAGATATGTCTCTACTCTTGACATAGGAAAGTAGATTTACTTACTAAAATTTTTGCCCTACGTTTTCCTGAAGTTTTCATTTCTTTTTACCCTGTATTTCTAGTTACTGAAAGGGAAGGATCAAGACCTGAAGCTCCATCTAGAAAAAGTATTAAAATCTGCAGACTACAGTGGTTTTCAGGCAGATTGTCTCACTGATACATGGATTGGAAAGAACAGGTTCAATTTCTCTTGCTTCACAAAATACAAAATTTTCACTCATACACATCTCTTTTCGTTTACATTTGCTAGTGTTTTTACCAGATGGGCATTTATTGATTTAAGTGCTGGTCCCTTTACATGGGGACCTGCTGTTGGTGGAGAAGGTGTGCGTACAGAAGCAAGTTTACCAAGTGTGGAAAAACCGATTGGTTCAGCTTCAGGTAGTAATTCAATGTTTGATTTTTTGTGATTTATCCAGCTGTAAATCATACTTTTGATATTAGAATATAGTGTTAGTTGTCGTAGCTGTCAATGACAGCTGTATAGTTACTTATACCGTTGTAATATATTAGTACTTAGTTCAGCATAATATCTATAAATTGGGAACTCTCAGTAATAAGTTTAAGTTCAGTATAATAGTTTTCTCAATATCATATTAAGAGCTTGAAAAATCCCTAAATCGTGCCCTGACGCAGACACTGACCAACCACTTTGGATAGAATGACTTTAAATATGTAATGAAACAAATAATTATTTTATTGATAACTCTTAGGAAGTGGGCTCATGTCTAAATCAACCTCAAAAAACCAATTTGTAAGGTGACGATTGCACCCTACTTATATATTATAATTTGACCTTATTCCTAGGTGATCTAGGATCTCCAATTTACCCTCTCATTCCGGATATGAACATTTCGAACTTGGGATAATACTTCACTTATTTGCATTCATATAAAAATGACATTGATTATTTGGAACAGCAGCATACATCTATAGTGTATATCCCTATTGTATAATGTAAACTTTGGCAATGACTAGTATAGTCAGGAAATTGAGTGCATGCTCCTTGACAAGAGGGTTTGCTACTAACACCAGAGGAAAATAGAGCAATGAACATGGCTGCAAGGATAAGATTCAGCAAAATCATTGAGAGAAGTGAGCGAGTCATATTAGGAAGTGAGTTTAAATTTAACTTATCTTCACCAAATCGGTTTATTAGGTGAGTTTTGCCTCACTTATATACTATAGATTGGCCTTGTTCCTAGTTGACGTGGGATCTCCAACAATTACAATATGACGTCATCTCTATTTGTAAGAATCTAATTTTTTTAAATAAGAAAATAAAATATGCTAACATAAATAGGCAGATTCTGAAGATTTTTTTCCCTCACCACTATGGAGATATTGAGGATATTTTTATTCTAATAATCCATTATTTATTACACAGTGCTAGTTAATTTTTCATATGCTATTAGTGAGAACTTGCCTATTTAAATTTTCACCTGGAATCTATATATCAACCTGTCATAACTATGCATTATCTTTATTGTTACCTTGTCAATTCTGAGATTCTACCTCAGTTCATCATTGTTGATGTTCATATTTGCATGATTGAAAATCTGCATGTCAATCTGAGTAGCTACAAGATCAATTACTTTGCACCTATCTTCATGTTTGTTATTTTCTGTTTTCCTTGTGTTTTGGTTATTGTTAATGGTATCAACTTTGGGCCAAAATTCCTAGCTATTTCACTATGCACACTAAGGCAAAGGCTCTTCCACTTTGAGTGAAGCTTCTAAACATAAAGAAATGTGATTGGTTGGTTTCGGAATTGATTATTCAGATCAAATCACTGCTGCATACATAACCTCAATCGACGAACTTGTTTCTGAATAGGAACAAAACTTGATGCTCTTCTTAAAAGTCTTCATATCAATTATGAATCACTTGTTTTTGTTATAAATAGTAAGCATGAGGTGTTATCTTTTGAAGAGGTTGAATCTCGTGGTGCACAAGAAACAAAACTTGAAGATGCTCAATCTTACTCAAAGTGCACAAATCGCTAAAGAAAAAACAGTGCTGATTTTATACCTCAAGTCCTACTCGCTCATAATAATTATTCTCAATGTCAAAATTACTTTGGTGGTGGTGACTATCGTGGTGGGGGAGACTTAGCAGTCACAAAGGTCATGATGGTCCATGTAACATTCAATGTCAAGTTGTACCATTATAGTCATGCTGAAGTATTTGTGTTACTACCAATCCTAACAATGGTCAATCTAAAAATGATTAGGACAATCATCCAATTTTTAGGGTCTAACTATTTCCTTGACCCAACCTTACTGTACTGCAGTTAGTTCACCTTATGGTCCCTATCAGTTTGCCACTAGTCCTCGGGCCCCCTAGCTTTTTACTACCTCAACGATCCCAAAATAGGTATTTTGATTCAAGGGGAACACTCATGTTACAACAACCCCTGAATTGCTGAAGCAACAAACTGCAATGCCACATCAAGAGGTTGCCTTTTAGGTATATTTACATGTCTTTCTTTTATGTGCCCTCAATAGCCAAAAATATTGTGAGTGTAACCAAATTTGTAAATGATAATGGTATTTGCTTTGAAATTCGTCCCACTACCTTTTATGTCAAATCTTAGGGTTTCCTTGGCTCAAATGTTCTCTCTTCTGGTGTGTTTGATTCAGCAGATTTACTATTTATGAAGAAATATTTGAGTGTATTTGTGAGGATTTTGGGTATGGTATAGGTGATTTGGGTGAATCTCTGGAGAAAGTGGGAGTTTTGTGAGCACTGTATGTAAATGACTATTTTGCCCCTATTTTTATTTATTTAGTTAGTGTTTCTTATTTTTTAAATTATTATTGTCAATTAATAAATAATATTTTATAATAATATTTTAAGAAATAATTCATTTCCATTTTCTCAGCTAATTTTTCTAACAAAAAATGTTTATATTTTAAAGTATACAATGAGGGCATTTTTTATTTTACAAAAGAAAAAGCAACCTACCAATCTTCAATTAATTCAATCAAATCGATCTCACATACTAACAAACTGTCTACTCAGAACCAAACCATTTCACTTTCCGTTCACTCTCTCTCCAAATTACTCTAAATCAATCCTCCATAATCCACTCCCTTTACCAAACAAAAGATAGAACTTCCCTAATCTTGTCTCAGCCTAGTAGCGCATCCAACTCTACTGATAATTTTGTTAATACGGTTTCTATATGAAAGAGTAATATAGCTTTTAAAATTAAATAGCTTTTTCTGACAAGATTTTGCAACATATCAAGCAAAATATATCATAATCTTCTAGGTAGAGTTAGCATGGCTGAGTCAAAAGGCTTTGCCAATCCTGTTCTTGGACGCATTAACATTCCAAACTGGGTTGAGATTATATGTAGGACCCCCTTCACTTCATAGCTAAATTGTTGGTGCCTTGCAATATATACTATTACTAGGCCTAAAATTAGTGTTTTGGTCAATAAAGTCTGCTACTATAGGGGTCAACTGCTGACTTCTCAATTGCAGGCTATCACAATGATTCATGGTTATGTCAAAGGTACAATTGACTATGTCAAAGGTATATTTGGTTTCATGCCCAAGGTTTTCATAATCATTTGGAAGATAATAATAAAATACCATGAGGCAAAGTTGAATAGTGGAATTAGATGAATTTTCAGTTTTGTGCCTTGTTATGACAATCTGTTGAACCAAATATTTGGGACTTTTAGATCATTTTGTCACTCCCTCTGGAAGAAGGCTAAGACTATTTTGGCAAAAGGTACTCAATACCATTATTACTATGTTAATAAACTGACACGTCTTAAACAAACAGACCATGGCATGACTTCTTTTACCAGTAAAGCCAACCAGCTGCTGAGTAATTGAATATGTTCTTAGTAGTTTATTCTTTAGAAGAGATTAAGAAAAGTTGGTTAAGTTTTACATGATTATGATCCTTAGTGACATGCACCCATATTTTGATCTATTTGGGACCAAATTCGGATCAATCAAGAAATTCCATCAATGCCATGCACCTCTGATATATTATGTCGACTTGTAAAGTTGAATCTTATTTGTTCTGCTCACTGTTAATGGCTTAAGTCTTGATGCCATGTTATATTTCTGGCTATTTTGATCCATTTGCTTTGCCGATTGCAGAAATTTCAGAAGAAGAAGCTGAAGACCGATTGCAAGATGCTATTCAGGAGAAATTTTCTGTATTTGGTGATGTATGTAAACTAAGTCGGATCTAACAATATATTGCATATTGCATATGGTTCTTCTAAGAATGATGTTTTAGAGAGTTGTAATAAATGTAAATAACCGTGATAATTGGTACCTCATAAATTTGTAAATACTCCAAACAAATAAAAAAAGAAAAGCTTGGTTCAACCAAAATTATTAAGGATGTGAAACAAATTGTGATAGAAATAAACACTTATTCTAGGTTTCTCTCAAATTGACAGGAATTTTATGTAGTGTTTGCAGACTTTGATATCATTGGAATGTGAATAAGGATGTTGAGAGGAATGTAGGCATCCGATATACGTAGTAAATGTCCCTCCTTTCCACACTCAATTTTCTAAAAGTGGGTCAATTGTTACTTTTGATGTTGCAGAAGGAACACCAGGCCATTGATATTCTTTTAGCTGAGATTGATATATATGAGCTTTTTGCTTTTAAGCATTGCAAAGGAAGGAAAGTTAAGCTTGCTCTTTGTGAAGGTAATCTCATTATGTAGATTTTGGCCTTCAAATTTCTAAATTGAACTTTAAGCTCTGTGCTTCTCTGCTACTGAGATGTTCTCATCCAGCTTTTATTTGTATGCAGTTATGTTTTGCTTTACCTTTTCATTCTAACTATCAGACCTTGTAAATTTCACAACTCAGTTTCTGTAGGTTTAAAATCTACAACGTTTTATCGTAGTTTTTTGTACAGCTTGTAACATTTGATAATTTCAGAACTTGATGAGAGGATGCGGGATTTGAGAAATGAGCTACAGTCATTTGAAGGTGAAGAATATGATGAAAGTCATAAGAAAAAGGCCATAGAAGCTTTGAAACGGATGGAGAGCTGGAATCTATTCAGTGACACACAAGAGGTCAGCCAGTTAATCTTTGTTAATTTAGTCAATTACTATAATGAATTGTATGCCCACAATTTTTATGTAGTTTAAATTTCTGGTTGGACCTCTTCATTCAAGGAATTACCCCTTTGCAGGAGTTCCAAAATTACACCGTTGCACGTGATTCTTTTCTTGCACATCTAGGTGCAACACTGTGGGGATCTATGAGACATATTGTGTCACCTTCGGTTGCTGATGGTGCCTTCCATTATTATGAAAAGATATCCTTTCAGTTGTTTTTCGTGACACAGGAGGTAAGATGTTTGTTCGATCATTTGAAAAGGCTTGCAACAGCTGAATATTGATGTTGCCCTTGTATTATTTTTTGCAGAAAGTTAGGCACAATAAACAGCTTCCTGTGGATATGAATGCTATAAAGGACAGCCTTTCCTCATTGACAGTTCCTTCTCAGAAAGCAATGTTCAGTGAGCACATGTATGTCGTGAATTTTTCATTCTACTCTTTCCTTACCCTACTTTTAATTAGGTATTTGGTTGGTCAAATGTTTTCTTAACACAATGCTGTGGGTCTGATTTATCACTTTCCTATAAAATTGTGCATTCTCCCTAGTTTTCTGGTTGCATAACTATGACTTTAGGTTGCCGCTGTCGGAGGATCCTGCCTTAGCAATGGCCTTTGCAGTTGCACGACGAGCAGCTGCTGTACCTTTACTGCTTATCAATGGAACCTACCGAAAGACAGTTCGAACATATCTTGATTCTTCTATTCTGCAATATCAATTGCAAAGGCTGAATAAACATGGTTCTCTTAAAGGTCATTCTTATATCCTTAAATCCCGTTTTAGAATGCCATTTGTTTGTACATGGAAAAATGAGAATAAGTTGGGCAATCCTCTTGAAGTTGAGAGAAAAAAAAAAGGGTGGAAGGAAAATTTGTTTCAACCATTGATTAGTGTATATGCTGCTCAATCTATTTTCATTCATTGCACATTTTTTATTCGAAGCAAATTTGGTGGAATTTTATTTTGAAATCCTTACTCAATTAAATAAATAATTAAGTCTGAATTAGAGATGAGTTTAAACAACCTTCGCATACATTCTATAAGATGTTTGATGTTATACCTCAATTGCTGCATAGCAAGTGTAGCATACCGTGTTGGAATGATAGTAGCATCAGTCCTAAATATTACATTAGTTTGTGTGTGTCTTAAACTCTTTATACCTTATAGCTTGGAGTTTCAAGGTCGTAGTGTTTGCTTCACTAAGTGACCAAAAGTCTGTCACGGACTATGTATATTGGGTTTGTGCAGCTTCTGTTGAATAAAATGGGGTATTACAGTATTTGGGGCATAATAATATGCTCGACATACTGCAGTATTGAAAACTGAAAAATATGTGCAGAGATGTGACTCTATTACTTAGGGTCTGTCCACCTGTACCTAACTGACTAATTCTTTACATGTCTGAAAAGAAAAAGTTATAGTGAGGTCAAGTGTATGCTGGGTTTCAATAAACCCAGGTATATTCTAATACTCACTGCAAGTTCATGGTGGGTGAGAGCTATGTAGAGCTTTTCTTAGAGAGTCTCGACTCTCTTCTCACATCCTTTGACTTCTTGTACTTTGAGGTGATTGAAATAAAGTCCTTCCTCTTCAATCGACTTGGTGCCCTAACAATACCAAAAAAGACTTTTGCTCATTTATAGTTGGTACTTGTATCTGCATCTTTATGAGATAGTCTTGAGTCAACCGTAGGGATTTAGACATTATGACATCCTGTAGATGTGTCTGGTTCAAAGCACCCCAGGTTCTGGTTATTCCATTTTGACTTGGTCATCCGCAATTGATGCTAGCACAAGAGACATCTTTTGATAGGTGCTACATCAAGGTCGTTTGATCTTGGTTGCAGTTCTTTTTCTAGCACTACATCAATCCAAGAATACTCTTGAGCAACTTCTCTTCATCTTCTTCTTGCTTCTCTATCTTGAATGCTTTTGACTTCATGACGGATTTTTTTCCAACCGGGATCTCTAAACTTCCATCTTCTTGACAAATATCTCATGCCATGAGAAATATGGTCGCCATAGATGACATGATCATCTGGCGCTTCTTGTTACTTCTAATATTTTTGGAAGTCTCCGTCCGTCCTAGTAGTGTCTGTCTTCTTCTTTTTGAGGTCATCTAACATGGTCTCGTTTACTTGTTTTTTGTTCTTTAATCATGACTTATATCTCGAAACAAAGTTGCTCCTGGTCATAATTAAGCTTGTTGCATATTAGATAAATATATTAAGCACACCAAAATTGTCTTGTTTTTTATCAGCAAAACTTGGATGTCAAATGGAAAAACTAAAGATATTTAGTGTAAAATAATAGGGATTAATAAAGGACTTTCTACATCTAGCATGTAGTGGTTGCATATTGTGGTTGAAAACATAATTTTATGACATGAGTTATTTTCTTCTTTTCACTTACATTTTGATATAAGTTTAAAATAAAGTTCTCTTTTATTCTTGATATTCTGGCTATTGACAAATATATTAATATTTGTGAATGGTGCAGGTAGGCATGCACATTCCAGGTCCGTGCTCGAGGTTCCAATCTTTTGGTTCATCTACAGTGAACCACTTTTACTAGACAAATATTTTCAGGCAAAAGCTCTGTCTGACATGATTATTGTCGTTCAGTCAGAGCCCTCCTCCTGGGAAAGCCATTTACATTGTAATGGGCATTCACTTCTACTGGACTTGAGGTAAGATTCAGAAACCTATCTTCCAACTTTCTAGAATTGCTTATTCATCTTTCTTGCAAAGCACGTTTTTAAAAAGGGTTGCCTTTGGGGGAATTTGTTGATTATGGAGCCAAAAAATCAGGTTATCAAGCAATGTTTCATGCTTTTGAGGGAAATTTGTTGATACTAGGCCTTACTTTTCAATATTTTTGTCAAAAGCATCGTATTTTATTGATTTCACCGTTAAGGGGAAGGGGAAGAGGTGAACTTCTATAGAATTCTATATTGAACAATTGAGATAGTACCTTTATTTATCGTACGAAAATCTACTCATCAGTTCTTTCACGATTTCATCCTTTATATGGATGATAAAGGCAGCCTATAAAAGCTGCAGTTGCTTCCACTGCTGAGCATCTTGCTGGTTTGCTTCCCCTTCATCTTGTCTATGGTCAGGCCCATGAGACCGCAATTGAGGTACATTTTATGTCCAATATTTGGAGTTCAATCTATTTCTTTGATGCATTTAGTGGTTTAGGTCTTACTGAATCCAGATATCTTTCGTTTGTTGAGGTTCAGTTCTTGTGAATTGACTGTATACTCTTCTTTGGGTATACCTAAGCCCTTAAAATTCAACAAGGCAGTTAATTTTTACCTTAACCACACCTTTCAACACTCCCCAAATCCCCTCAAATACAAAAAGTGACGTGTGTACTTTTCAATTTGTCCTGGTTCCGGATGCTGAATGCCTTTGTCAACAATATACGTACTCATTTAGAGATTAGCATGTGTGAACTGTGTCCCCAGTTCCTAGAACAGTCAATTTCCATATACTAAAATGTAACTTCGTTTTTAAGTGTATTTGAACCACCATATTGTAAGATTTATTTCTGTATATGACAGGACTGGTTATGGTCAGTAGGGTGCAACCCTTTCTCCATTACATCACAAGGTTGGCACATTTCACAGTTCCAGTCTGATTCAATTGCTCGGAGCTATGTCATCACCGCCCTTGAAGAATCAATACAACTGGTTAATTCTGCCATTCATCTCCTGCTGATGGAACGTACCAGTATCCTTACTCTGTAGCATTGCAGCCATTTAATGATAGAAAAATTACTATTTCAAAAAGCACCAATGAGATCATTATTAGAATGTGCCATATCCTCTATTTCAGTAATTTCTTATCTTTCCTTTCTAAAACTTATTTATCAACATTTCATCCCAAAATGAAGACAAAAATAAGAAATTAAACTTGTACACACACACACACACACACACACACACACACATATATATATATATATATATATATATATATATATATATATATATATATATATATGTATGTAGAGAGAGTAATATACTAAGCAAGTTCTATTTCCTAGGCAAATAGAGTGTATGTAAGCCACTTCCCAAAATGTTATTCTTATGAAAACTAAATGTAGTTAACGTGTGATGCATGAACTCCTTCAACGACGTACTGCACATTATTTTAACACTTCCTTTCAAGCTAAAATTTGCTTAGCTTGGTTATTTTTGTAAATAAATCTATCTAACTAGTATGGGATCCACTAAACTCAGTTGAAAAGGCATGGCGATTGATTAGAGCAGAAAAGACCACTGAACACTAACAGTAGCTGGAGATTGACAACCGCAGATCTGACGCAGCTGGAGATTTGACATAGTTTTTTGTAAAATAGCTGGAGTTTGTTCTTGTTGCAAATAAACCTGTCTAACTAGTATACGATCCACTAAGCTCAGTTGAAAAGACATGGGGCTTGATTAGAGCAGAAAAGACCACTGAACACTAACAGTAGCTGAAGATTGACAACCACAGGAGATTTGACTTAGTTTATTTTAAAATAGCTGGAGATGACATCTAAGATCACCAGAAAAAGTACTGCAAAGATTGCTGAAAGTTAGAAAATTTGCTGAAAGTGTTACTGATCAGGCTGGAAAGTTGACTGAACCTGCGAAGGTCATCAGGAAGATTAACAGTGGATGAGACAAGCGAGAAAAATATGGGAGCAGGACTTTTCGTTCAAGATCAAGTGACTAGAAAGAAGAAATGAGAAATGAAAACTACCAAAATTAGAGGAGGAAAAATAATTGTTTTTTGGAAATCAAGAACAGTTCTATGTCTTGGGAACATGGCAGTGGAACTGTGATGGGTACAGGTTAGTGTATGCGTACTAGTTTTGATAACAGATTGAATTTAGAGTTAGATGTGAAGAGAGAGAGAGAGAGAGAGAGAGAGAGGAAGGTGACAGAATATCTTAATTGATATACCGTGTTGAATTTAGACTGAGATAAATTTACAATTACTTTTGAACCTTAGTCTAATAAGCTCTTGGGATTATTGGCTAAATGTCAATCATCATATGAAAGCCTTATGTGATCAAGTGATTATGGGTTCAACTATTGTTACTTTCTCTAATCTTAAGAGTGATTTTTGGGTAAGAAAAAATGGTACGGACTATTAGTATTGTTCAATGTACACATTTAGTTAGTTGTTTTCAAATTGAATATATATAGTTAGTTAGTTTTCTGTTAGTTGTTTTTCCCTATTCTGATTTTTTTGTTTGGGCCATGTAAGGGCCTTATCTTGTTCCAACTATATGTGAACTTTAAAGTCTATATATTGGTTGATATTCTTTGTATTGGGAGAGTTAACAAATGTGTTAAAATTTAGGGTAGAAAGGAATTTCTCTCTTATTCATATCATGCTAAGATTACAATTCATATATACAAGGCTAGAAAGCTATTTTAGGAAATATAATAATAACACCTACACCCAAATCCCTATGATTGTGGGATTCACTATAATTATAATTTGCTAAATAAGGAAACAATAAAACAGATTCTAACACTCCCACTCAAGCTGGTGAATAGGTATTTTCCATTCCCAGCTTGGAAACAATATTCTCAAAGTATTTGTTGTTCAGCCCCTTCGTCAGAATATCTGCAAGTTTGTCTTGTGAGGAGACATAGAGTGCAGATCAAACCACTGTCTAATTTTTCTTCGATAAAATGTCTGTCAACCTCAATATGTTTGATTCTATCATGTTGCACTGGATTATGGGCTATGCTAATAGCAGATTTGTTATCACAATAAAGTCTTATTGGATCATCTGACTTTATCCTTAAGTCTTCCAAGATGATTTTTAGCCAGAGTAGTTCACATATCCCTTGTGTCATTGCCCTGAATTTTGCTTCAGCACTAGATCTAGCTACCACATTTTTGTTTTTTACTCCTCCAAGTCACAAGATTCCCTCCAAGGAAAGTGCAATATCCCGTAGTTGACCTCCTATCCACAATTGACCCTGCATAGTCTGCATCTATGTATGCTTCCAGATTTGCATTCTCATTTCGTTCAAACAAGATTCCTCTGCCTAGGGTCCCTTTCAAATATTGCACAATTCTTAGTGCAGCTTGTAAGTGAATCTCCTTCGGTTGGTGCATGAACTGGCTAACTAGACTCACAATGAATGCAACATCAGGTCTAGTATGAGATAAGTATATCAGTCTACCAACTAGCCTTTGATACATTTCCTTATCAACTGCAGTATCTTCCTCTGTGTTTCCCAATTTCAAGTTTGGGTCAATTGGTGTATTTGCAGGCTTACATGTTGTCTTACCAGTTTCTTTCAATAAATCAGTGATATATTTTTGTTGAGATATGAATATTCCCTTTTTGGAATGGGCCACTTCAATTCCCAAAAAATACTTCAATTTTCCCAAAGTCTTAATTTCAAAGTTCTTGGCCAGATGTTGGCCTAACAATTGTTGCTCCTCCTCATCATCACCTGTTACTATAATATCATCCACATAAACTAGTAACATTGTTACTCCCTTTGACTGAGACTGTTTAACAAACAGAGTGTGGTCTCCTTGACTTTGTTTAAAGCCCATATCCATCATAACTTTAGTAAACCTTCCAAACCATGCTCGTGGTGATTGTTTTAGCCCGTACAATGTCTTTTTTAGCTTGCAAACAGTGTTGGTAGCTGTTTTTCTACCATATCCAGGGGGCAATTCCACTAGATCTCCTCTTCAATTTCTCCATGGAGGAAGGCATTTTTAACATCAAATTGTTGCAAGTTCCAACTATAATTAGTTGCCAGGGATAATATCATCCAAACTGTATTCATTTTTGCAACAGGAGCAAATGTTTCCATGTAATCCACTCCATAGGTTTAAGTGAATCCCTTAGCTACTAACCTTGCTTTGTACCACGTCTTTCTGAAACCAGGGTACCACGTCTTTCTCCAGGTGGATGACAGCAATGGTTAAACGGTAAGCATCAGAAGTGTTGTAGTAGTCATAAAATTGTTCCGCCTTAAAGATCCATTGGAGCACCTCTGAGCCATCAAACTTTGGAAAATCTAGTCTAATGTTTCTCACCTGAAATGGTTGTTGAGAAGTGGTACTGCCATTTTCGTTTTGTCCATCATGTTGTTGATGCGGATGACTGGCATGACCACGATTCTGTTTTAACAGAGCATCTAGGTTTTCCTCTAGCGTTTCAAAACGGGTTCTGTATTCATGGTGACGTTTTCTAATGTTTCGAGAAGTTTGGTCATGTTTGCCGAGAGCTCCTTGAGTCTGGTATTTTCCACCATAGGTGGTGAAGGCTCGATGAAAGCACCAGATTGTAACGTGAAAATAGGTTACGAAAAAGAGAATTCAGACGAAGGAAGAAAACTGAATTCTCCCAATAGGAGATACGAATATTATTGTTCAGCAAAAGTTCTAACAGAAAGTGTCAGAGGAAAAATACAACCACTACTCTTCTCTCTCTCCCACCCCTTAAATATAATTAGCTACCCCCACATGTAGTCGTCCAGCCTAGAGTTGATTATTTGATTCTGGAGCTGCGCCTTCTGTCCTCCACGTGTCCTGCATTTGCGTTGCCTCCTTGCATGGCTTGGCTAGTGGTTACAATCTGTGAAGAATTAAAAGTGTATTTCATATTACTCAATGTACCATTGCATTTGCGTTGTGTGAGAAAAAAGTATTGAACCACGTGAACCCAAATCTGCCTTTTGCTTTTCAGGAGTATTGTAAAGGGGCTTTTGTTTTTCCTGACACACATTGAGTTAATGTGAATTCTTAACAAAATAAAGCTGAAAAAACGTTCAGGATCTTCCTGTCCCAGGAGCATGAGCTTGTGAACAAGTATAATTATGTCGTTAGCCTTTGGAAAAGGGTGAGTGATATTTATTTGTAGCTTCTATTAAATTTTTAATCTTATTCTTAAATTCCATGAATGTTGTATTTTTCAGGTATCAACTGTCACTGGAGAATTGCGTTATGTTGATGCATTGAGGCTACTAAACACCTTGGAGGATGCATCCAAAAGGTTGGGCACTATTCTGCAATTAGCATTTTATTGAAAAGAACATAGTTATAAGAGAGAGCAAGAAGAGATGTGTGCTTCCGAAAGAAACCAAAAAAGAAAGATATAAATCCATAGCAACAAAGAAAAGAACATCAGCTATTGAATGCTCTAGCCGATCTCTCTGCTTGCCTAGCAGAGAAATCCCTTTAATATAGCTCTCACATCTCTTGAGCAGTCTGACATTCACCAACAGTAAAAAAGGGCCCTCACACAAATATGTCGTTGTTGGTGAACTAGGAAACACTGCAAATTTTAGGATACAAAATACCTGCAAAGAATCATCTTTATTAATCCTATTTAGCAGGGCTTTAAATAAAATAGCAGGTTGCATCACATAATGCGGCTGCCACTACTGCATCATGCAGCAGTTGCGGACCACATCATATTGCAACCACAATTCAAAAGTCAGAACCTAGCTATTGAGCACAACATCCCAAATTGAAGACTACTTATGAAGCTTTTTGGCAAGTTGTCCCCTCTTTGAGATGCTATTGCACAAAACATTACGGCAAAGGCTAGTTGATGAAAGGGGGCTATTTTTTCCTATTTTGTGCAGGTGCTTTATCCTGTAGTAAGAAGAGAGAACTAAGAATTTCAAATTTTTATTCTCTTAATAGAATTTGAAATTATACTATTTTTATTCTCTTAATCAAAAAATCATAAATTTCTAATTTTTATTCTTAAAAATTCCTTTTCCAAAAAAACATAATTCATTTCATTACAAATCATTTTAATTTTTTAAAAGAATTAATTATTCTCTTAAAATTCTTCATCCAAACACAACATCATGTATTGTGCAACCGCTATCATCTAGCTCAGCAAGCAACTTTTTCTGAACTCAGGCTACACAACACTAATTGAGAAAGCACTTTATTATTGGCTTCTTGCTCAAAAACAGAAGACCATTTATACATTGTAATATCACTCGTTCCTATTGAAGAATGTGTTCTATTGGGAAAAAAATGTGTTAATTGATCTAAAGTCTTGGTAAACTAGGGAGGATACATGCCATAATGCATAAGTTTGCAACTCTATGTTGCATCTAGTTGGAGTGTGGTTGGACATTTATGGATATCTAGTTGGTCTCACTTTGGTATTCCAAGTGAGTGACTATTATAATGTACAAACAGAGAGACTAATATGACCTATTGCATTGTTGATCTTTATTCGGTTCTTGTTATTTCTTGCCTTTCATTTGAACCAAAGGAATTAAAGTGTAATATGACTTTTTTTTTCTATTAGCCTTCAAAAGGATGTGTTGGACAGTTATAGACTATCAGTCTTTATTAGAATTGTCAGAATGGTTTTAGTACGTGTTACATATAATTTAGGTCAGGCTAGACTTGAAAAACAGTGACCTAAATAAAATTAGGTTTTTTTAGTCTAACCGTTTGGCACGTTGCTCATATAGGCCAAGGCTGGGCTTACCTGCAAGCTAACGGGCAGACTCGTTCACTCTTTTATGTTAAATTTGTTTGTTCTTAATTCTTATGTTGTCATACAAAAGGAAGAATTCTAGTCAATTTATGAACTCTTGCTACTTTTATAATTACATGTTATAGATGTGGCAAACATTATTAGAATTGTTGCAAGTAATATTTAAATCAAGATGTATTACGTTAATGCATTTTGTTGAATATTATACTTTAAACTTTTAGACAATGATATATCATGATTTTTGTTATATGTACAAGTTCTTATATTTTCTAATTTTCAGTTAACTTAAAATGGCTCGTTGGCCCATAGGCCTAACACCGATCAGGCTAGGCCAAAAATTATGACCTGCCTTAAAATATAGGTCAGGCTGGACTATCAAATTTTCTTAACCTGGCCTGTAGGGTTGAGCTGGGTCATGCTGTACGTTTTGACTGACCTAGTTTTTATTACATGAATTTGTTCACCCTTGCTCTTCGTTCCTATTTTTTTCCTCATTCCAATATAATTGCACAAAATTTATCCTAAGGATGAAAATATGGCAGGAAGCTCAAGTATTACTTATTTTTCCATGTTGCTCTTCATTGGTTAGTAGCTAGTGTTTTCATGTAGGCCTACTTTATCTTTTCTTTATGTTCGACTTCAAACGCTATTAAATTTTATTTCTCTGAATTTTTTGGTTTTTTTTTTTTGTCTTGATCTCATGCAGCTTTGTTGGTCAAGTTAATGCGACCCTTGCCCTTCTTCATCCAATTAACTGCACAAGAGAGAGAAAAATACATATGGTGTTTGATATGACAACTATACCAGCTTTCTTGATTGTTCTAGGGTGCCTTTATATGGTATTGAGACCAAGGCGACCAAAGCCAAAGATTAATTGAGGCTTCTAGCTACCATTATGAATTTTAATTGAAGAATTTTACAAGGGTTCCCATGTTGGCGAGTGTAAGCTTGGTGATGAGGATTTACAACCATTTTTATGATGGACGTACATAATTTTGTCGGATTTTAAGACTTTGTCGGCTCATGAATCCTCAAGAACATTTAGTTTAAACTTAGTTTTTAATGCGTCAATTTTTGCCTGTATGCAAATTGCTTATATCATGAAAATCATTTTAAAGTAGAGCTACTCAGTAAACGCTATATCTTTCTCCGCTCGCGATCCCTTCATGCACCTTTATGAGTTGTTGGAAAACTTTAAAATATTCATATTTTAGATTTTTGGATTGTAAAATATGAAAATATATTCTGAATAATAAAATCTGAAATATGTTTTAGAATTCAGAAATACATTATAAGCTGTGTCCAGAATAAATATTCGGATCAGAAAGTATATTTTAGATTAATCAATTTAAAATTTATGTTTAGATCATATAATATAAAATATATTTTAAATTGTATAATTTTTAATAATTTTTAAATTATAGGAGAAAATATATTTTAAATTTTACAAAATGTATTTTTTAATTATGTAATTTGTAATATAATTTTTTATTTTTAAATTATATAATGTATCAAATTATATAATCTATAATATTTTTTATCCATAAAGTATGCTTCCAAAAAAAAGTCACCTTAGTAAAAGTTCCTAAAGTCCGCCCTTACTCTAAATTCCCGAATTTAGATAAAAGAAAAAGATGGCTTTTAATATCATATCTAAATAGATAATTTTTTGGGTGTGGTTGTATAAAATTCACATTTTAATCTGTATATTTAAAAATCATCTTCTTTTCAGGCTTTTATATTTTATTAGTTATTTTTTATTTAAATTTACATCTAGTAAGATAAAAATAATAATTCGTATAAAGATAATAGGGGGTTAAAATACATGATTTTTAATAATAAGAATTAAATGATAATGTTGAATAATGTTAGAAATAAATCATTGATGTATGGGACAACGGTTAAGATTGTTTTTTAAAAGGTAGATTTTTTTTTCTGACTCTTTTAGAGAGACAGGTGAATCGCATTATAAGAAGGGCTTTTAAAAATGTCATTAAATCTTTACTATAAAAGATTGCAGAAAAACAATCATGCACATACAGGCTGGAATTAAGTACTAAAAGTATTTACCCCTCAATTTTTTTATGCAGGTGATTGTAAGAAGACCTCAACCACTTTGATACTGACAAATATTGAAACCACACAAATTGCCATTTGCAATAGATCAAGTAAACCCCCAGTAAAAACAGTTGAAAATGTGCTTTTGGTACGGTTGTCAACAATTTTTCTTCTGAAAAATGTTATATTACAGTTCTTAGAATAACTTGAGTTAGGGATTTAATGAATCTCACTCATGTTCGGTCTCTAGCTTTCTGCTGTTGTCTGCACTTGGCTATGAAGCTCGCAAACTCAACGAGACACGGATACATCAAAATGTAGAATGATTAATTAATATAGATATACATACATAAATATTCTAACATGAATTATTTAAATTAATAATAAGATATTTATATTCAAACTCATTTATAATATAGTCAAATATAAGAAAAAACTAGATACACCAAAGCTGAAGATGAACTGTTGCTTTTCTCATAAGTGTAAACAGTTATATCCAACAATTTTCATCCAGAATTTCAGTAAAGTCCATCAAATAGCTATTAAATCGTTTACAGTGATCAAACACGAATGAATTGCATAAATAAACAGACTAACTCGAAGAAAATACATCAAAAAGACGTCTTCTCCTATGAAACAGTCAACATGAAACCTACTCATCTTTAAATATCGGCATTCAACACCTCTAAAAATAGATTTTTACTAATCAAATTTCCATGGGAGAACCACCTCGATCTCCAGTAGCTGCACCTTGATCTGCACCAGAAGCCTGGTTTGTGGGAGCCTCCTGCTCGGTCGTTGGCTGAGCTTCTTCAGCTGGAGGTTCTTCCTCCCTTACAATCTCAAAAGTATCAATCAACTGTTGAACAGTTTCCTGATCTAAAATGTGGAATGGCTCACCAATTCCAACCACAGCAATGGTGCACATAGAACTCCTCAATTTTTCACCTTGCAAGGACTCCCTAGTTGCTATAAGTGCATCTTTGATCAGATCTTCTCAGGAAGAGCCCATGAAGTTATCAAACTTGCGTTCCAAATGTCTTTGCAGCTTGAGAGCGAGACCCAATAACAAAAGCTTGATATTTAAAATAGTTTCCACTGGAACAGTTGTAATAGAGGTGAGCTCCTGATTCATCTAATCCGGCTACCAGGAGACCAACCCCATATGGACGTTTCCATGACCGCTGGGTGCAAACCTGCAACTCAAAATTCCATCACAAACATTGATAAGAAAGATATACTTTCAGTTCTGATAACTTTTGTAGACAATTATCAGTCATCTTTTGACATGTAATTCTGCAGATACAAGCGCAAAATTGTCTCCAATGCCCTATTTATTCAACTGTCTACGACCAAAACACAACTTAAACATGTATAACTGCATATAACAGAAATAAGCTATGTTTGGAGAAACTTCTTTATAAACACTTATATGACAGAAAAATAAGAAGGAAAAATGAAATGATTCGCAATTCCGAATTTTAGCAAACATACAACACGCAATTCACAGTTTAATCGCATGACCTAAAATCGAAATTAAAATGCGAGAGATAGTAACTACTTCTGTCGCTGAAGAAAAACAAACCCTATGTGGAAGGGAGGGGAATGAGGACCTAAGCCTTGTCGGCAAGCTGAACGACGAGTCTGCCGACGGAAAGAGGGGACTCGTACGTATAGTTATAGTTGATGCACTCGGACCGTATGTAGCGGGAAAGGACGCGGACGTCGGCAGTGAGGTCGGCGATGGTGACGCCGATGTGGTTGTCGACCTTGAAGATCTTCTTCTGGTGCGAGGAGAATTCAAAGTTGGCCTTGTTGACGCATGCGAGAACTACGTGCGTCTTGGATCGGAGACCGATCGCTGCCGATCCCTGCTTCACCGCCTCCATCGCATACTCCACCAGGAACAGCCCACCCACGGGGCTTCATGTCGTCACGTCCGTGTCGTACTGGTTTCTGAACATTCTCGATTCAACAACAAAACCAATCGTTTCCCTTTTCTTCCAGCTCTTCTTCACTCTCACTCTCTACCCCCTCTCCTCCTCTCGCCCTCTGCCTTCAGTGTTGGACAGGTAAAGTCACGTTTGCCTGTTTAGTCCACAAGCCCAATGGGCTCTCATATATTAACGGCCCAATATAAAGTTGGCTTTTGCTTCATGCACCCTCATAAAGTGAACATTTCACCCTTCACGTCATATCTCAAAGTTTTGTCTATTCTGAAAACTTTTAAAATAAAAAATTCTATAACAAGTTTTTTTCATAACAATATTTATAAATGAAACTTTCTAAAGTTATGGGAGTATGTTGTTAGAGGTTTTTTACTATATATGTTAGGGTGCATTATATCTGCAAATAAGAGTGCAAATTGGATTTTTGTCAACTATCTTGCATTGTTTAGAGACCTTGACATGTGTGGACAGTGAGCTTGGGAAGCAGCTGCTCTGACATTCATGTATGAGCAGTTAAGGGACACATGTGTTGGTGATATAAAACAGTTGGCAGGCTTTGTTACTATTGTTCAGGTAAAATGTTATTGTTAATTTAATTGTATGTTAGAAGTTATATATCATTGTCAATTGAAAATAGTTAATATTGATTTATTTAAAAATAGCATAGGCATGGATTTACGAGCACACCCCGTGCATGGGAAGAAGGACTTTGAATTCTATATATGATGAAACTCTACCACGGGCAGCGCGATATGTTGTGGGATGTCATATTTCGAGCTTCATTGAGGTAAGGACCCATTTAGACCGCTTGACATATAGTGACGTTGTGTGGACTCCATATGATTCGCACCAAACAGCTCGTCCATTTGAGTCCATATCATTATTTCGAGGGAACATCCGTTATGGGGTCACTACTCAAAAATATATGTCGGATCGTGTCTTGCGGCAGTTTGGCTACGAGTAGAGGATTCCAGATGTTGTTTTGCCTTATGACGGTGGGGTTTTTGAGACCATTGAGTGTAGATGGTTACATTTTGCTCATCATTTGGTTAGTGGTCTTACCCCCAACATCCGAGCCACATGCATGCTCAAATGACTACATGGATTGGTTTATGCGTATCTCCCATCCATTTATTAGTCCTCGTGCTGAGGATGAGGGACCGCACGTGTCATCTCATCGTCGTCCTCGCAGTCCAACTGACATAAACCCACATCCTCTGTCAGAGCAGGATCATAGACCGGTAAGTTATTTGGATTGTCAATGTTGTTATAATTTTTTTTAAATGATTGATTAGGTTAATGTGTTTTATATTCATTTTGCAGGGTTTATTTAGACTTATTGCAAACGTCTTGCAAAGGATGATTGATTGTCGCGACGTGGCTGAAGGCACTACAGCCTAGGAAGGGACTCAAGAGGCATTACGGTTAGCCCAAGAAGGTTGTCGTGAGGTGACTGCCTATACACGTCATTCGAGAGGAGGTTGTGGCAGAGGGGTAGGACGCACTTGATATTACTATGTTATTATTTGTACTTATTATGTTATTATTTGTACCGAATACTATGATATTGGTATGTTATTATTAGTATTTCGCATGATATTACTTACTATGTTATTTCAGATGATAGACAACAAATATTTTTATACGAAGTAAATATGTTTATAAGAAGTTAATTGTAAGCAAATCTTTTTACAATAATCAATCATCTCCAAGATTAATGTGGAACTTATTGGGTTGTAACATGTTTGTAAAACGTTGCATACGACCAACGTAATATGATGACTACAATCTTGTCTCTGGATAACAATACTTCAACCAAAACATGTCTTCTGTAGGTAACTGACTACCATCCCGTAATTTCACCAGCAAATAGTTAACATTGATGTTTATATAACTAGAAATATTAACATGTCTTGCGTTATTTAGATCATTATTACACGTACTTGCACAAAATGTGACCCATACACATGTCCTATACATATTATCCGATGTGAATGGACCGAACTTAGAGGTCTACTTCTTAATGAAAAGATGATTATGTTCTGCTTCAGTGATAAATAAACTAATACGACATTATATCTACTAGCAATGGCATAACACATGTTTGGAATCGTCATTCATTTCTCGACGGTAACTTGCATGCTGAAATTGTACACATTACTTCATAATTACACATGAGTTAAATAATTAATTTAATGACAAAGATGCTTACAGTTGTTGATCGTTCAAGTAGCAATAATTCTTCAGTTCCTCAACTCGATCAAATCCACCTAAAATGGCAGCATATTCATCATGCCAAGCACAAAGTTCTTTGAACAAATCCATTCAAATCAATGACCACGATTCTTCACCCATACCCAACAATGCAGCAATAGATCAATATCCACAATTTCCATCTCCTTTTACATCAACAACTTCTTCGATAAATGGGTGACATATTGGATGAAATTGATCAAGCATTGAAACAACTTTTTGACTCAATGTCAATTGTGATTTTCCCCTCGACCCCTTCTATAAAGAGTAACTATCATCGATTGAATGAATTTTATCGACATGCTCAAAATAAGATGGGTTACGCTTTGTTGACCTCTCATGCATTTTTTTCTTTACGTGTTTGTGAGCCCTTAGTTTTGACTTTCTCCCTCGACAGACACATGGATGTCATGTCAGGATAAGCAATTTTACAAAGTTTGTTTTTAATTGTAAGTTTTCCTCAAATATCAACCTCTTTAAATCGATTAGCAATGACATCTAATTCGTGTTGACATGACAACTCAGAAGGTGACTGACCTGATGATATGTCTGAGAAGCTTAGTCGAGTTCACATAACATGAACTTCATTAAGTGGTATCACACCAAACTGATATCTAGCTAATGCACAAGTACATGGCAATCCATGGTAGATCTGAGGAGACAACCACAATGCTCACTATCGAAGCCCACATGTTTAACTCTTTGCACTTCTTCAACTATCCATGTCAATGCATACTTGCTAACTACACCCACCAAATGTTTGTATAATGTCATATTGAAGTTATGACCAGCAACATATAGACTCATCTCAAATGAAGCTTTAATTTCATTATGCTGAAGAATAAGGATGTTGTTAATGGCATCCCAACAAGTACACAAATCTCCCATGCTATTCTGCAATATACGTTTCAGATTCCAATGAGCCTATTCAACCCTGCAAAAACATAAAATAATATTAATATCTTATATACTTATCTTGACACCCATATCTTATTATAAAAATATTAAGAAATATACCTATTTGAGGTAGTGTTGCCCAAATGCATGACTTTATCTGTCCAAGCCCTAACAAATTTCTCCTTGTGGGGAATGAGCCAGTCTTCTTCACATAATCAACAAACAATGGCCAAGATGAACAAATAGATTCAAACCCTTTTTCATCATATGCATCACAGTTATGATAATCTACCACAGTTCTCCATGTATTCATTATAATGTCCCACGCCTCCCTAGAATCAGCGAACATTTTACATTTTGCTTTAACATTCTTGTTAATGTGAAACCGACATAGTATGTTAGATGCTTTAGGAAAGACAACATTAATTGTATTCATTAAAGCAAGGTCGAAAACTATAGAAGCTTTGCACCGAACAAAGGAATGGAAGAAGGCTCTTCAAGCATGCAGAAGCGTTTGAAGAAGGAAGATGAACCAAATGGTGAAGTTGTAATACACGGAAGAGATGAAGCAACCATGATAGAAGGAAGATAAACGTTGAGATGGAAGATGAGACGTTTGAGATGGAAGATTAAACATTTGATATAGAAGATGGAGTGAACTAGGTGATGAATGAGTTATTGGTAGAGGTTGGGACACCTGCCAAGAGGTTCTTTAAGGTTTCTTTAGAGAAGAAAACTCAAAGGAAAACTTGACAATGAGCTGGAAATTTAACAACATTTCATTACTTCAATCAAATTCATTTTTACATGTAGTGAGCACTTCTATTTATAGGCCAAAGTGTCTCAAAAACTCTCAAATGAGAACATGACAAGTGGCAACCTATGAATAGAGAGGATCATCTCCCATTGGGAGATTGCCATGTGGCAAAGAAGCATGACCTAGGATGTGGAGCAAGCTTCCTCAATCCTAGGCGTCACAACTTATCTAATGACATGTTGCATGTGACATTCCTCTAAAAAGAAATGCTCCCTATCAAGTTAAGATGCCTAGAGTTTGTATTTTATAAAGAATTTATCAAAATTACTTTTTACAAATTATCATAAAGGCTCAAAGTTGTCAACATTTTGATGTGCACTTGTGTTTCTAACTCTTCTTGATCTCTTATGTGTCTCGTCATGGCTCTTGTAATTGGTCCTTGCTTGGACCTTCTTCCATCACCAATGATGACCAACCCTTCTCTTCCAAGATTATGGTTGTCAACCTTCCTTGAAATGGAAGTGTTTGAGCATTGAAAGATACAATGAATTATTTGATTTGAATGAGCACATATACCTATATGACAAAAGTCAATCTCTTTTCCATTAATAGTTTTATTTATTGTAGAATCTTCTCGACCACATCTAGAGGACAAACCTTACATGGTATAGGTTATCATAAAACTTCATACACTAGATGCAAACTTTCTCCATGATTTTGAAGCACGATTTGTTGTTAGGCAACCATATGTGTCTAACTCCATGTCCTTTAATAATCTAAGACTATGAAAACGAGCCTCTAATTTTTTTTAGACAAATACAAAATTGAATCATTTATTATGCCAAACTTCAATTTGGTATTCTCCACACATGCAACAATGATTGGGTTACAATAAGGGCCTTTCTTCAATTTGTTAATCAATGCTCTATAAAACATGTGGATGGGCTACCATAACGAGTATCCAAACTTATTATTGCATAAAAGAATATCAAGATGAGAAAACAAATGAGGAAGAATGACATCAGGTCATCTTCTTTGGCCAACTAAGATGAGGATACTAAACAATGTTAATCATACCTTTCTTGCTAAAAATATTGCACAGAGTCACATTACCAAGCCAAAATTCGAAGTTTGGACATATGTGGAGATATGAAATATACACGTCTCTTAATACCAACAAATTTTAACATAATTAAGTGGATTGTTTGTCATTTTTATAAAGTTATACAAAAAACATGATATAATACAAGATGAAAGGTTGAATTGTGCCTTGAAATTTTCACAATTTTTCGTTGTATATGTAGGTGTTATTAAATGATACAAGTATAAATAAAAGATTTGAGAAATCTTTGTAAGATTAATTTTAATTTTTCCTTCATTCTTTAGTTAGTTAAAAAGATTGAATAATATGTAACATAAAAGATTAATGAAATAAAATATACTTAGTATTTTTGTACTTCACATAATACATTAAGCTCTTATCAACGAGTCAAGTTCCACTGAGTAATAGTATATTGTTGCGAAGTATAATTGAATATTTTTCAATCCAATCCCTCCTAATTAATATTGAATATTCTTTACACCAGACACTCATAGTTCAACAATGACTATTATTAACACTAGTCACTCATAACTTAATATCAAGTATTTTTTACACTAACAACTTTTAGCTCAACATAATTACAAAGTTTGAGTGATCAACATTTTACTAAATTTTGTTCACTAAAGAGGGTAAGTTCTCTTAATAATGTTTTTCTCCTCTCTTCTTTTTGTTCTCTTGTATTATTATTATTTTTTCTATAACACTCATAATATAATTGAGGTTCACATCAAGTTGTCTCTTAAAATTATAATTTTTCTGTAATTCTTTATTAATTTTTTTAGTAGTTTAGACCGATTTTTATAATAAAGCATTTTAGTTTTAGAGCATTAGTTTTCACTCTCATTTGGTTCATTATTTTTCTAGATCTCTTTATATTTTTAATATTACGATTTAATTTTATATTTTATTTTTGTTGCTTTCTTTATGAGCTTCTCACTTTTATATTATTTTTCTAATTTGATTCTTAATTTATTAGTTGAGATATGATTATATATAGTTAAAAGTGTTCAAATTTCAGGATGTATAATTAATTTTGTTTGGTGAATTCAATTGAATTGGATATGGTATTTTATGGTTAGCTAAAAAAACTAAAGAATTTATCTTATATTTCCATACATTTTAATATTTAGAAATTAAAAAATCTTATAGTCTTTCATGTAAAATCTTGAAACAATTTTAATTTTTCTTTTTTAAGCATAACACTAATAAAATATTTCTTAAAATTTTTTCCTCTTTAAATTTTTAAAAAATTACTTATCTATTTTGAAAATGAAAGTAATTAATTATTATAAATAATAATTAATTATTTGTTCCATGAATATAAAAATTTATATAAACAACTTAATCAATTGTTTTAAATAGATAATAATGGACTAGTTGTGCAAGCGATATTATGAATAATAATAAAATAATTAATTATATTTTAAGATAATAAATTATTTTATTTATGAATATTATTTATGACATAAAATAATTGATATTTATAAGTTTTTGTCAATCTTAAAAAAATTAAGGGTATAAAGATAATAAATTATTTATAAGTCTTCCTTAGACTTTTTACTCAATTTAAATTTTAATATTTTTTTACCTCGTTTTTATTCCATCCCACTAAACCTAAATGTGAACCCTAAATTATTATCATATAAATAAATATAAAATAAAAGCGAGTACATGGCGCCCTAATTCACCCAGTAGGAGTGCACCGTTGGTGCTTTGTGAATGTTGTGATGGCTTCAATTGTTCGTATGGCTCGCAACCTTTTCTCGTCTTCCCTTTACTCCCATCTCTTGAAAGACCGTCCTTTCGCTCAACCAGCGACCAAGACCATACAGAATGCTGTTTCACGGTCATTGTCAGTTGTCAGGAACAATATAACGCAAAACTTTAGAAGTGAAAGACAATTATTTTTTACGTCTGCCACGTCTTTGTTCAAAAGTTACAATTTCAGGAACCGGAGATTGCCAGTTACGAAAGCTCGTGGGGCTTACGCGACGCATAATACGGCGGTGGAACTTGCATTGAACTCTGTAGTCAAAGTGTTCACTGTTTCGTGCAGTCCCAACTACTTACTTCCTTGGCAGAACAAGTCCCAGCGCGAAACAATGGGCTCTGGTCAGTTTATTTTAGTTTATGAAGAAGTTTGCCCAAATAGTCCCATAATTGTTGGAGGAAACTTCTATTTCATCAATAGAGACTTAAATTTGAAGCTTGAATCTCAATAAAGGCAACACTACATGCTTTTTCTGTTGTTCTGTAAAATAGTGCATAAATATGCTTTGTCTCCGGCTTTTCGTACTTTCGTTGTGCAATAGGTGAAAGTTACCATTCCTATGACTGGTGCAATCTATGAGAATGGGAATACTTGCACTTCTGCTGTTATGCAAAATCAGTATCTTCATTTTTAAAGTGCCAAAGAAAATGATTTGAGTAAAAGTGCTCTCCAAGCATTTTTTGCTCTCCAGTAGCTGCATGCCCTTTGAGCATTTTTACTTTCCAATAGCCATGGTACTCTCCAGCAGCCGCTGCACCTGCACCCATCAAGCATTTTTGCACTTTGACAGTTTCTAACCCTTCCAAATCTTTTCTTGCTCTCCGGTAGCAGTTGCACGCACTAAGCACTTTTGTTCCTCAGTAGTTGTTGCACCCTCCAAACAGTTTTGCTCTTTGGCGAACACTGTGGTCTGAGTGCATTTACGCCCTTAGACAACTTTGCACCCTTCGAGCAGTTTTGCTTTTCTCCAGCCTCCGTGTTCTCAAAGCAATTTTGCTCTTGGACCACCGCTGTACCCTCTGACCATTTCTGTTCTTCAGCATCCCCTGTACCTTACAGATATTTTTGCTCTTACGAAATTGCTGTGTTCTCTGAACTGGTTTGCTTTCTGGTAGCTACTGCACCGTTCTAGCATTCTTGCTTTTCAATTGTTGCCATGCACTTTGAACATTTTTCAAGCTCACTATGTCCTTCGACCTCCTGCAACCGGAGTTGGCCTTCTCCAACAACTACTTCATTGCTTTAATCATGGCCCCATTGTTACCTTGTGCACCAGCTCCTTGGCATGTCATCTTCACATACCTGCACCAAATCAATACATGAAGATGTCATTACTAGCTTTCTCAGCTCCAACAACTAATTGATTGGCATTTCAATTAGTCTCTCAAGGGCTCTCATGGTGATGATATTTGTAACAAACTTGACTCATGATACATATGCTCTAACTTGAGGGGGGTGTTAAAGATATGATTTGACTACATTAAATAGGAAGATATGACATGATTTGATTACATCAAATAGGAAATTATATTAACAAATATCTAATATTATTAATGTTTGGTTTTGTTCCTTATTATTTTATTTCTTCTTCATTATAAATAATAATACTCATGTGTATACACAACACATAATTACAAGCAATCCTTTCAATACAAACAAAGAACCTCTATTCATGCACTAATTGAATTGAAGTATAATTGTTGCTTTAAGTGTTTTGCACGATGTAATTGAAATATTATTCTGTGATTTTTAATTGTTATCTATTGTGTGCTTGCAGGTTTTTAATTATCTAAATTTGGTTCTGTATGGATATGATATATGAATGGACTAAACTAAGATTGATACAAATTTAAAAAGCTATTGATAATATTAGACTAAATTGCTAAAATGAGAAAATGCATATATTTGAGGACTAAAATGGTAATTGTTTGTGATTGTTGAAGTATTTATGCTCTTCGCCACGTTTGATTACTCTATACCTTTTCCTTTCTCTAAAAGATCTTTATAATGGTGATGCAGGGTTTGTAATTTTTGGTAGAAAGATACTTACAAATGCTCATGTGGTAGCTGATCACACTTTTGTACTTGTTCGGAAGCATGGCTGTCCCACCAAATATAGAGCAGAAGTCAAAGCTGTTGGTCATGAATGTGACTTAGCTATATTGACTATTGAGAGTGATGAGTTTTGGGATGGTACGAATAGCTTGGAGCTTGGAGATGTCCCATTTCTACAAGAAGCTGTTGCTGTTGTGGGATATCCTCAAGGTAGCTATACAGTATGGATTAACTTGTGTTAACATATTGTGTTCTATTCCTCCTTTCTTTGAGGTAAAAGAGTTATATATTGCTAGGAATAAAAGTAGAATCTACCACAAAAGAAAGATAAGGCATTATCATCAATAATAAATAAATATGAATATAATTTTAGAAAACTGCCAGAATTTTGCAAAAATATTCATCCTTTGTTTTTTACATCCATTATTTCCTAATCCATGGCTTGATTTGATGATAGGCTATTTATTGCATCCTGATTTTTTCCTGAATGTAGCAGATTTAGCTTCCTCTTTGGGACTAATTCTGTTCATAAATCGGTGGCTGCATCATTCAAAATGTATTGGAGAAATAAAATACTTCCTTACCTTTTCTAATAGGATCTATCTGTGCAAATTTTACATTGGCTGCCAAAGGCTTTACTACTGTGGTCCACCTCCTTTACTCAGGCTTAACCAACTGTGAGACCATAGGAAAAGTTATATGTACAACTTGTACACTGTCAGAAAAAACATATCTTCCTTATTCTGGTCGAAAAATCTAAAGTAAATTATGAGAAATTCCATTCATGTCTGTAGCAGATTACACTCTCTCCAAGAACCCTAAATAGGTTATTCCATCAGAAGGCAGTTTTGTTTCAATGCAAGAAAGAACTAAGTATGCATTTAAAATACATTTAAGAAGAAAAAACTTTGGCCAACAAACCTACATTGCACATTACTATTGGTCCTATTAAGAGTTGGTTTTAGATTTTCAGATGGATTTATGCCAGTTTGTCAAGAAGAAACCCCTAGTGATTAGGGAAATGAATAGAGTCCAAAAAAAATTCATAAGAAAATGTACCTAAGGATGAAAAGAATCAAGGTCCAGATTCTTCTATTTGGTTTGGATCAAAGCAGAGATGAATTGGAATTGTAGTGAAAGGGTTCCTCATTCGGGTTCCTAAGTTGAAAATCTTAAGAAATATTTGTGGAACTAAAATAGAAAGAAATGTTTCAATTGAAAAGTATTCAAATAAAAGACCCAATACACATGAGGTAAAGCCTCTAAGGAAGGAATATCTCTCACTGAAACACTTTCCAAAGCTTGATGTATGAAAATTAATTGTCTAAAACGAAGGTTTTCCTTGAGAAACAAACTTCTAAGGACTTAGTTGAGTTGCAATGATTGTAGGATTACAGAGAACCTGGAGGGTTATTTCCAGTCAATGTTTTCCTCTTTTTTGCTTTATTATTATTTTTTTTTTTCAGGAAGGGGGAGGTTCTTTGAGGCCTATTTGTACTTCTCTTTCTCTTGGAAAACTCTTAGCTAGCAAATAGAAAAATAAAAAAGCTTTTAGGAAAGTCACATTACAGTGAAGTTATGTTAGGCATACGTTCCATGGGAATCTGTGAACAGTGAGCACTTGTAGCAGAGGTGGCCACACATTTGAATTAAATAATTAACTTAAGTGTGTGTTTGCAGGTGGTGACAACATTTCAGTCACCAAAGGAGTTGTATCCAGGGTTGAACCCACGCAGTATGTCCATGGTGCATCACAGCTGATGGCAATACAGATTGATGCAGCCATAAATCCAGGGAACAGTGGTGGCCCTGCCATTATGGGAAATAAGGTTGCCGGAGTAGCATTCCAAAATCTTTCAGGTGCCGAGAATATAGGGTAAGTGGGACTTCTTAGCCTTTATTATTCTTGAGTTCAAAGCTTAAGATTCATTAATCCCTCTTTATTCCAGTAGTTTTTATTTCGTGTATACCAGTATAATTCACGAATGAGTTTATTAATGAAAAAAAAATAAACAAAAAAAGCTGTTGTCTGAAATAAACGATATAACCACATTCATAAAAAAAAGTTAATGTTGCTAACAGAATCACAAAAGAATTTTTTCTTGCTCATGGAAGAATTTATGTAAATATTCAGGTTAATGATCACAGATGTACAAATGAGTGGAAAAAGCATGATAACAGGCAGGGAAAAATCATGCCAATGATAACAGGTGGGAGAAGTATTCAAATAGGTAGGAAAAATGGGTGGGAAGGAGAGTTATGCAAAAGGGCTAAAAAATAATTGTAATATATATATATATATATATATGTGTGTGTGTGTGTGTGTGTGTGTGTGTGTGTGTGTGTGTGTGTGTGTGTGTATATATATATATATATATATATATATATATATATAGAGAGAGAGAGAGAGAGAGAGAGAGAGAGAGAGAGGGAGAGTAGACTATATGTTTAAAAAGAAATGAATATATTGGGGGGAAATTCACCGTGGGATGATATTTTGGATTAAAACTGGTTATTTTATCAAACTATTTTGGGTTTGCTTAATTACCTTTTTGTTTCCACCAGAATTTGGTTAGTCTATATAAAATGTATTATTCAATTGTGAAAAATTGGAGAAGGGGGAAAAGTGTAGCTAAAGGTGAGAGGATAAAAAATCAGGAAGCAACCTCAATTATAGTATTGATAGATTAGTTTTCATTTATGAATTCAGTTCTGCAACCTTGAAAAAGAGCATAATGGTGTGAGAAATTGTTTCGGTAAAAGATCTAATTATCTCTAAAATTTACAATCCAATTTGTTTAAAAGGGAGAATCAAGGAGGAGTTATCATGAGCAACCTTACATGGGGAGATCTTGTAATGGGAGCAGGGCAAATACCTTACATGATGGTATTGACTGCCTGCAAACTATCATCACCAAGTTGCTAGATCATGTGTAAAACCATGCCAACTATCACTAAGCATTATAAATTCTGCTTTTCTGATCAAACATAAATTTTGCTCACTAGATTACTTCCTTTCATGTTGGATGTTGCAGTTACGTTATACCTGTTCCTGTAATAAAGCATTTTGTACAGAAGAACATTGAAAGTATATTGGATTTTGTGAAGCATTATATTTCTGCTTTTCTGATCGAACATAATTTTTGCACACTAGATTACTTCCTTTCATATTGGATGTTGCAGTTACATTATACCTGTTCCTGTAATAAAGCATTTTATATCTGGTGTAGAAGAAAATGGAAAATATATTGGATTTTGTTCTCTGGGTTTGTCATGCCAGACTACCGAAAATGTGTACCTCAGAAACCATTTCAGCATGCGACCTGACATGACTGGGGTGATTGTAAGCAAAATTAATCCACTTTCAGATGCATACAAGATTTTGAAGAAAGATGATATTATACTTTCATTTGATGGTGTGCTTTTAGCAAATGATGGGACAGGTGTGTTCTTTCTTTTGTTTACTGAATTTTCATTTATACATATTTTACTGTATAGATTATCATCAAGAAGTTTTAACCAACATCTATCTACACAACATACACAATCCAAATAGTTCCCCTCTACATGCAAACAACCAAAACATATTCCATAAACAAAGAGGAGGGAGATCTTTGTAGAGGAGCCTATTCTTTTTTTGACTTGTGTATAGTTTTCTATTTAAGATTTGAACAAGTCCTCTACTTTTTATCACTGTTTTATACATATTCCGTGAAGGGTTTGTGACTTGTATATAGTTTTCCAATATAGGCTATGGTTATAGTTTTTTTTATTCTTCTTTACTTTCCTCTCTTTTAAGAACATGGGATTACTTGTAACACATAATCAGAATTAATTAGACAACTGGATGTTTATTTTCTAGAAGATTGAAAATGGGGTCAAAACCAAATTATTCTTATTTGATTATTCGGTCAAAATCAAATATCTCTGATTTGATTTGATCATTTTTTATTTACTTTCCTTTCTACATTTATTATATAATGGCCATTCTTGCCTATATGTGTAAATATTTTATTCTTGAATAATACACAAGAATTATGCATCCTCTCTTATTGCTTTTCTCTCTTGCAGTCCCTAAATCACACAGTTTCAAAACTTTGGTTTTGATCCTGTGGTATCCCACCATGGAAAAACATGCTACAAAGGGAGAAAACCCTCCACCCTTCTATGAAATATTGAGATTGGGGAAATGAAATTGTATCATCCCTCCTATCATATCTTTTTCTTGTCCATGAGTACTAATTTACAGCTTGTGATTCAAAAGCTGAATTCTAAAAATTATTCTAATGGACTCAATCCGTGAAACTGGCCCTTGATGCAAGGGAAAGTTCAGCTACCTAACAAGAGACACCTCCTAAAGAGACAGACACCTCTCTCCCAAGTTGAAAGTTAAAGAAAATACACTAATCATTTCATGGCTGATCAACTCAATTGAATCTTCCGTTTGGAAGTCATACCTATTCCTGTGATTGGTTGATAATGATTGAATCTTGATCTAGTGTTATAAGGTTACAATTTAGTGGGGCAATGCAGTAGATGGAGGAAGAAGGAGATAGAGTGGAGAAGGGAACAAAAGAGGAAGAAAATATACTTCGGGAAAAGAGAGAACAAAAATTCTCATGTATTGATTTAAAAATGAATAATGCAATGGTAAAAAGTTTGTTCCCATGGTAGGATATCTATTACAGTAACCATCATAGTTTGCAAGCATTTTTCTATATAAACTTGTCCACTTCTTTGAAACATCCTCTCCTTTTGATCACTGCTTTGTTCTTATTCCATGAAGGATTTGTGAAGAATGGATGTGAATATGTGCCTATATGTGACCGAGCATATAATTTATCGAGCCCAAGACTAAAATTGTGAACAAAGCATGTAGACCAAAAACTTTAGGGGGTAAGAGATGGAGAGACTCATGAGGAAACAAAATAGAGCGAAGAATTTTATTTTCTAAATTGAAGATGGCATACGATTAATAAGATAACATGCATTAAAAATAATATCACCCCAAAAACATTGAGCAACCTCACCATGAATTAAAAGAGTACGAGTAGTTTCAACAAGATGTCTATTTTTGCGCTCAGCCACTCCATTTTGTTGAGGTGTATATGCACAAGAGGTTTGGTGAAGAATATCATGAGATTTCATAAAAGTGGTAAAAGACTGAGAAAGATACTCACGAGCATCATCACTTCGTATCGTAAGATTCAAATTGAAACATCAAATTGATTTTTAATTTCATTAAAAAAATATTGAAATATTGAAAACAACTTAGAACGATTTTTTTATTAAAAATAACCAAGTGCATCTAGAATAATCATCAATAAAACAAAATACTGAAATCATAAATTAGACTTAACACACTTAGTCCCCAAATATCATAATGAACTAAGGCAAAAGGAGACGAAGCACGTTGGGAGACACTACTAGGAAAAGAACTACGACTATGTTTTCCTAAAAGGCACGACTCACAAGACAAACTAACCAGCTTGGATAAACTTGGAACAAGTTGCTGCATCTTGGCAAGACTAAGATGTCCCAACTAAGCATGAAGGAGAGATGAAGAGTCCATAACCATGCCAACATGAGTAGACGTTCGTAAACAATAAAAACTATGAGACTCATATCTGGTGCCAATCATTCGTCCCAAACTCCGGTCTTGCAACCAAATAGAATCTTTGGTAAAAGAAATAATACAATCAAGAGAACGAGTGAGACGACTAATAGGTAATAAATTAAAAGCTAACCAGGGACATAAAGAACATTATCAATAGGCAAAGAAGGAAAAAGACGAACAGTACCAACACCATGCGATGAGACCTTAGACCCATTAGCCATGGTAATGGAAGGTAAATGACTAGAGGTAGACAAAGAAGAGAAAAAGGATTTATTACCAGTAATATGATAGGTGGCACTTGAGTCTAGAACACAAGGACCAAGAGAATTGGAGTGGGTAAGTGTAGCAAAAGAGATACCTGTATGTGCAACAGATGCAGTGGAACCATAGTTCTAACGATCCTCATACCATTTAAGAAACTCATTAAAAATAGCAGGTGGTCCTGAGATATCAGATGAAGTAGGATCCATGGTAGATGGTGTCACAGGAGCAGCTTGGACAACCGCAGCAGAAGAAGAGGCAACAACAGAAGGTGTAGCGGTAGCCGCAAAAGAAGCCATAGAGGACAGAAAAAAACCCTAAAAAGACAAAACGAGCTCCGAACAAGATGATGAGGACAGATCCATATCACTCATAGAACGACGATTGTAACGACGTTGATCGCTGCCAAAAACGACCCCAACAGTGATGGTGACGGGAATGAAAATGGTGCGTGAAGGCACGTCGCTGCTCCGATCACCGCGATACCAACGGCACGATGGTTGCTGGGTTGAGGTGCTCCTAACGGTGATGTGGCTGACCTAATCGGCGGCGGCAGATTTGGCAGAAGCGGTAGTGGCAGCGCTAACAGCAGCGGCAGCAGTGGCAGGGGCAGCTAGATGAGGATGGTGAATAGTGGGTTCACCCAAAACATATTTAACCCTAACCCTGGGCTCTTTAAACCATATCAAGAAGTGGAATTTAAGCCTAATTCAACCTTACAAAATTGGCTTGTAAATTGAGATTTGTACCTATTCATAAACTATTGAAAGACCTTATCTCTAATTGATGTGGGATCTCCAACACACCCCCTTATGCCGAGACTGCTCAACTCATGCTAAGATAGCGGTTCGATAGCAGGTAACCCAACGACCGTACTAGGATAGGCTCTAATATCATATTAAAATAAAGAGAAATAGGTATAGGGTTATTTATTTATAGATAATAAAAATAACAGAAATAGTAACATACTAACAAAAAACATGGATTAAATCAGTTATACTCAACATAGTTCTTGGGATGGCAGGTTGATTTGATTTGGTATGATGTCGTACGATGCGATACAAAACACTAATATTTATTTATAGCTAAATCATAATCCTAGAAGATAATAAATTAGGACAAACTCATGAAATATAAGGAAATATGGAAGCCAACCCTACAAGATAATAAAAGGGGGAAACACCTGAAAGATAATGTAATATACTTCAAATTATTTTTAAAAGATACAGTCAACATATTATTGGTTATTTTTTATATTCAAACACACTCATGAATTACATTTTTTGCTGTGTGATTTTGCATTAGTTCATTGGCATAATGTGACAGTATACTGCAGTTCCTTTTCGAAACAGAGAACGGATAACATTTGATCACTTGGTGTCTATGAAGAAACCTAATGAAAAAGCAATAGTCAAAGTTCTGCGAGATGGCCAAGAGCATGAGCTTAGCATCATTCTCCAACCGGTATGTTATTATGTGTTTCTTCTGTTTAATAAGTGAATGATTGTTCTCAACTTGGTAAGAAACAGGATTGTGTTTATGGCCTGTTTCCGGTGTTTTGGTAATTACTATTTTCAGAGAGTTGCGTTTTTTTTGTTTTTCAATGCATGCACATGGGCAGTGCTGCTGCATTATTGATTTGTGAGTTGTGATGTTTTGCTTTCTTCTATTTTATAGGATATAGTTATACTTTCCACCCTCTGTATACTTTCTCTGTGGAGTGAAAACAAGTTGAAACGATTTCTGTTCTTGTTGATTGTTAACGTAGTTTAACTCTGGTTTCATATACAGCAGTAGTATACTATTTCTTATTTTTGTCAGCCATAAACTCTATGTTAGCTAGAGTAGGTTTTTTGACTCTGTTTTCTTGAACAGCTGTATGTAGTATAGGGTTCTTTAAACTCTAACTTTCAGTTAGCTAGCCCTCTGTATATAAACACAATGTATAAAACAGATTCAGTTGAGTTTTCGATATTCATTCAGATAAAAGTTTCTATTAAGGTTTCTTTAATTCTATCATTGATTGAGTTTATATTTAGCTTAATTGAGTAAATGTGTAAGGATGCAACCGCTGGGTATGGGTCTTGAATCCTACATTGGAAGTATGGGATTCTAGTGTGACCTTTATAAGGCTTTGGGTTCTCCAAGTACAATAGCTAGCTTTTGTGATGTGGTTCTCACAATGTTATTATCAAAATGCTAAAGAGATGACGTTCTATGTTTGATAGAGTGTTGATAGAGTGTTGACTACTCGTATTTATATTCACAATTTTACTACTTAAACTCGTACAACCCTGAATTTAGTTTCCAGGCTATGGTAGTCACTGTAGTTTTACTGTTTAGTCATATTTATAATGGATTAAGACCCCTTGCATTTCTTCTATAAAACAAAAGGGGATTATAACCCTTAATATAGTTTTAACGTTTGATCATTGTGACAAATGAAGGATGGAGAGATTCATTTGAACTGAGATTGTTAACTGTACAATGCTGTGGTTAGTTGCTGTTTGTCATTTCTGAGTTAAACTAATTACATTTTTGTGTTACCATCGGTTTAGGAGTTTTGTTAAATATATTGCCATCAACATTTCAGATCCAACCGTTAGTTCCAGTTCATCAGTTTGATAAACTTCCGAGTTATTACATTTTCGCTGGGCTGGTATTTGTTCCACTCACTCAGCCATACCTTCATGAGTATGGGGAAGATTGGTATAATACTTCACCTCGCCGTTTGTGTGAACGAGCACTGAGGGAGTTGCCCAAGAAAGCAAATCAGCAACTTGTTATCCTCTCTCAGGTAAAAACATCTTTTTAACTCTGGTGAAGATCTTATATAGTTGATGTTTGCCATTCCTGTGCCTGTTATGTGTAATAACAGACTTGCAACTGGTGACAGCCAAGATAGGGCATAGGTCCTCCATGCATTATGTCTTTCTTGACGGGCATTTTGTGTTTTTTAGTTTCTTCTAGGAGGATTATCATCTCCACAAGTGCTTCGTTCCTTTGCTTTTCCGATAGCCTTTCTTTTCCTAAAGATTATAGCAGTGTCTATCTTTCTAAAGCTTGTTGACATGATTAACACCACATGAATTTTACTTCTTTTGCTAGAGTAAGAGAAGGATTGGCATATGAGGCCTCTTCTTAGGCAGCAACATTTTTTTTTGTGCCACTGAATGACTTTTGTAATGTACTCAAATGGACAGCAAAAACTAGCATCTCCTAATGATTAGATTTACCATGTCAAGTTAATTTTAAAAATTCAACTTCAATGGAAATAATTTGGACAAAGGGATGAAGACGTAGTGTAGAAAATAATTTGCCTGATCACCAATAAAATTTCTTATAATTGCTTAAGTTCTATGGCGAGACTAAGTGAATTTTCTCATTTAGAATAACTATTAAGTTACTACATGGTGCAGATTCCTTGTGAATTGGTTTTAGCAAATGAATGCAGATATTTTGTTCAGAGTTGTTCTACTAATAATATCTTGTTTGTTTTAGGTCTTGATGGATGATATTAATGCTGGATATGAGCGTCTTGCAGAATTACAGGTGTCAACTTCTCTATGGTTAATTTACTCATTTAGTAAATCATATAATGGTAAAACTCACATATGGTATCTATTCACAGTCAGAATATGGAGTTTGAGATTAACTAAATCTCTAAAGCTAGCTTGTTCTCCACTTATGACACTATTTTCACTATATCACTATTCAATGTCTGATCTCAATTTGTTCACTATTGATGCAATGGCCACCCATAGCCAATTTTTACTAAAGTACGCTATAGAAATTATTCAACATAGAGCTATCCTTTAAAGAAAAAATGTTGCCAGAACTGCATGGAGAAGGGAAACGCAAAGAAAGGAACTAGTGGAGAAGAAATTGTAAATATGTAAATCAAGAAGAATGAAGGAAATGTGCAATGTCAGAAAATGATATTTAAGTGAAAAATGAAGCCACCTAAAGGTGTAGATTTGCTATATATGTCACGTGAAGGTGTACATTTATCATGACTCCCGACAAGAAAATCTGATACAGGCCATGAACAAGAAAAATGTATCACTGTAGTCTAAGTCAAAGATCTATGAATAACAATTGACAATAGGACGAGTCTTAGTCTATCCACAACACCATCATGACCAAATTTCACTTAAAAATGGAGCACAAACTACCATAGACTTACCTGGTGAGAGGGAACAAGGTCTCAAATCCTTTAGATAAATTTGCCTTTTCCCTTCTAGAATGAGGAAAATAATGAATTACAAGTTTGCATATTTGGATCATTGTTACAAGTTAACAATGTTTCCTTAAAATGGATGGTCTGTTAATTCCTGTTTGTTTTTACTTTTAAATTTTAATATCCAGGTTTTGAAGGTTAATGGAACCGAAGTTGACAATCTAAAACACTTGCGCCAACTTGTTCAAAGCTGTAATGCAGAGTTCTTACGGATTGATTTGGATGATGATCGAGTCATTGTCTTGAACTATGAAATGGCAAAAAGTGCCACTCCGAGTATTTTGAAGCGTCACAGAATACCTTCGTCAGTGTCCATTGATCTTCTTGACACAGAATAACTACAATTCGGACTGACGTGCTTACCCGATATTAATACGTTGTGATTTTCGCAGTCAATTATACCAGAAGATTTTTTATATTGTTTGCGGATCATTTCTTTGGCATCATTGTTGAACTTACCCTAGAAGGTTATAATCTTTAAACACTCGTAAAAAACTGATACTGATGGCAATATTTTCGTCATGGTACTTTGGAAGAAAAGAAAATGATAATTATGCTACATAAATATTGTACAGATGAGTGTTAGGAGCACATCTGCACTATCTAACATTCTATTTTAGTAGTTAAAATTTATTAAAACATTTGAAATTTAAGAGAAGTTGATTAACTAGAACGTCAAATATAGTAAATTTCTATTCATAAGAGCGTTCCTAAAATTTCAATTGAAACGGACAAAGATAATGTATGACAATACAAACGGCTATGAAAACCTTACGTTGAACATGAATTGGAAAATGAAGATTTTCAGTTAAGGATATTTTATTGGACATTAAACGTCTTATGTGTTGTTCATTATTTTACTAGGATAACGATTCATTTTAAGAATGTTTTCCTTGAAAAATTAAGATTGGAATATTGAACTTTTCTTTTGAGGAACATGAATGGGAAATGAAGATTTCTTTCACTTAAGGATGTTTCATTGAAAATTCGTCTTATTCCGTTCATTATTTTACTAGGCTAATGATTGATTTTAAGAATGTTATCCTTGAAAAATTAAGATTCGAATATTGAAATTTTATTTTTGAAAATAGAGATAAACCATTCATGCTAAATGATTTTGAAGTGGGCATATTTTCTCATTGAGGAAGTTTCATACAGTAGACAAATTAAGGACTATTTGGAACCATGTTTCATGACGTCCGAGACGCTATGAGACTAATCGCAAAATAACTTAGTAAAGAGGACAATTCAATCGGAGAATTCGACCCTTATAGATTAAAGATAGAGGCTTTTCATCGTTCCATCTAAATTAGACAATTGCATTAGAAAATAATCTTCAAGAAAAATCAGCATTTTACATTTTTACTCGAAAACAGAAAGCTAAAACAATAAATATACGTCACTGTCAATTAAATATCAAATTTTGTTCTTTTTGGAGATATGGAATGCTAGAAAGTAAGGTTAAAAAAATAAAACAGAAAGAAACACTATATTACGATTATCGTTAGAAGAAAAATATGGAACAAATTATTTCCATGGGACTACTAACAAGGAAACATTTTCCCCCAAATTAGAATAAAATTGTCTCTATTTCTCTTCTAATTCTGTTATTCTTTTTAAAAAAAAAAAAAACTTAGCGTTTCTCGATACTGTTAATCCCAAATAAAAGATTCATGATTGAACATAGATATGTAGCGAATTTATGCCAAAAACAATCATTACAAATCTGACACCACCCCACAGCACCTTCGGCAATTATTTACACTAGTCATTGACTGAAGCTAATAGGAGAGTATTCTATTTCAATAGCAATTTAAGTAATGTGACACATCTGCGGTGAATAATCCATCACAAGATGCATTCACAATTAAACTCGCACAGGACGGAAAAGGCGCAAATCTTGGATTTTGTTGGATACATAATTTCAACCAAGTCAAATACTCCATGTCATCATTGAAAAATGAAAATGCATAGTTTATATAAATGACTTGGGACTTGGTTATCTCTTTATGATTTCTATTCTTTGTTCCACTTGATCTACCGGACAAAAACGGCAATCATGCACCAATGGTACAAACAAGCACAACAATATTTTCTAACAAAAGATGCAATCGACCCGAGGAAATGATTGCAACAGAAAAACATGGCAGCTTGGACAGACTACAGAGTGACATTAAGCGATGCTACTTGAAAATATTTAAGCATCATTGAAGAAGAGAATATTGAATATAATCGATGAAGATCACAAAAATATGAGTGGGGGCAGACAAATAGCACTCAAGACGGGATGTTTGCTTCTGGCGGTGGGGGAGTTCAAGCAACTTAAATCAAATGATCAAAAAATGCTATAAAGTAGAAGTCGATGCTCAAGTTGCATAATGTTATGATATGCCTCAGAGTAGCTGCCCCTCTTATCTTTGATGGGTGGATTCAAATATAAGGAGATTGATTATGAAAAAGAAAAAAATGAATGCAACTTCAATAATGTTAAGTAAAGGTGAAATTTCCAAACTTTGTCTCTAAAGTTTAATTTGTGTAAGTTTGTAACTCTTTCTGATATAACAAATAGCTATGAAGCTATCTGGAAAATGATTGATGAGAGGTGGGATAATAAGCTTCCCAGGTGTTCACATGCAGCTGCATGTTATCTTAATCAGAAATTGTCTATGAATGTAATTTAGAAATGATGATCCTATGGTAAAAGAGGAGTTGTATAAGATGGATTACATTATACACAACAAGGGTGCAGTGCAGATAACATGACAAGACATGGATGATGACTTGATTATTGAGCAGTAGAAGTAAAAGCAGTGTAATAATGAGGGAAGTGGGTGACATACAAATAGAGTGGGGGAAACGAGAAGCTAAACATAATCAAATTCATCTTCCTTGAGATGGGCGAAGAACTTGACAGGACCACGACCTGGGATGTCAGTGACAAACTGAACCTTGTAAGGAAGATTGGCAGAGATACGCTTACCGTTCCAGAGCCCAACGAACTGTTTGATCTCACCTTCCATACCCGAAAGGTCAAGCTCTGCAACTTTGGGAACGTGGTAAACCTTCACATCCACCTTCACCTTAACCCGCGCCCCAACCTTGGCCTCTGCTGACGTCGTCGACTCTTCCACCGCGTTTATGGCAACCTCGCACCGAACACTCGGAAGGACTTTGCTTTTCATTGCAACTGACAGAGGCATCTTCGTCGTCTTCCTCATAAGCATCATCGTGGTGGTTGAGCAATTACAGTTGCAATAACAATTGGGGGACACGCTCACCATCGACGATGCCATGCCACCTGTCCTTAGCACACTGCTGCTGCTCATCGTTTCGTATCTCTCTCTTCTCCAAATCCAAATCAAGGGTTCCCTTATTTCCTTTCCCCCAAATTTTGTATGACGAGATAAATAATCTCAGTATTATGTAATTATCGGATAATAACAGCAATAATAGTCCAAGTCACTCCCCGGAAGAGGACACGTGACCCCTTCTCCAACACTCCTACAATATCCATATCCATCCATCTCACCCATTCTTCTCCTCTTCTTTCGCATTTTCTAATTATTATGTTCTTATTTTCGGACATTTCTTTCCTACCCAATTCCTCTTATTTATATCAATTATATATTCAACCAATTATATCAATCTATCAACTCTTTTTCTTCCTGCACCACTATAATCTCTAAGTGCATCTTCATAATTTTTAAAATAACCCTCAATACGAGTTTTTTAGAATTTTCAAAATATGATTTTCAAATCAGAAATTTTAAAACAAACTTTCAAAAATGTGTGAAATGCGTTTTAAAACAAATTTTGAAAACTCTTTGTCAAAATTCTCTCTCTCGTCTTCTTATTCTTCCTCTCAAATAGTGTTGTGGCAATGGCGAATGCATTGGTGTGGTGCTGTGAAGAGGGTATTTTAGTTTTTTTACATGTAGTTAGTAATCATGAGGGTGAGAAAAAAAAATTTCTGCTTTTATAGTTGGTAAAATAAATTATATAGGCCTCTACATTTTGTACCCCGTATAATTTAAATTGCATCTCCATAAGATATGTGAAAAAACAAAATTACCCCTAACTTATATTTATATTAAATCCTACCTCTCCTTCTACCTCCACTTTTTCTTCCATCTACGTTAGTCCCTATCAAGACTGGATTACATAGGGTCACCAATGACCATGTTTCATTGCAGCCCCATTTAAGAGGGAGGTGAATGTTTATGTTGTTTTTCATTTGTTCGTAGTTCTCTTTATTTTCTAGGTATAAAAATATATTCTAAGATACACAATCTAAAATATAGAAGTTATTTAAAAAAATTGTAATTGTATCATATAACTCTTATTATTGATAAAGATATTTAAAAGGCAGAAGCTAGGCAAAAATTGACGAATATAAGACATATGAAATAAGTTGTCATTACCATTGAAGTAAATGTGTTGTCACCAATTGTTACAAGACATGATGAGCGAGTAGGATTTCCTAGACGACTTGCTGATGCATCCTTGCTATTGAGTTACGTTGACCATGAGGCTTATGGATATGGAAAAGTAAAGATTGAAGGCAACTAAAGTTGGTCTCCTATAAACGTAAGTTAAGTATGTTTGAAATCCTTTATCCCCATATTAAGATCGTGGTGCTTAACATTAGGTTGTTGTCACTGTGCAACATTAGCTATGAGACTGCTGATAAAGGTTTCATTTAGTTTTGTGGAAAGGTGGCATCACGACATCAACATTTTCATCGTCCTTGTTGGTAAGATGACCATTAATTTGTATGATGTGTGAGCATGCTACATGTCCCTATTGTAAAGCTATTTTGTTTGTAGCTGATAGTGAATTTCACATCAATGTTAGTTGAGCTCCTTGGGGTGGAGTTCGGTGACACCATAACAAAGTTAAGGTAGTGTCGTGGTACTCACATCAAACTGGGTTGTTGTGCAAGGTGTATAAGAAGTGTTTCGTCCACTACATATTAGAGTACATAGATCGTGTATATTTGTTGCATCTAGTGGGATGCAAAATATTTGTTAATAAAAGTGCAACGTCTAACATGTCGTACTTACCACTATTCTACAATTTGAAAATGTGTGGTGAGTACGTATAAGGAGTTGTCGCATGACCAATTAGGGGATACTTGCTTTGCGCAAATAAAGTAGTTATGAGGTTATGTCATGCTATTACAAGTATGTGTATGAATCAACAAAGATGAGGGTAAATATATGAATAATGTTGAGTTCATTATGAAACAGATTTGGATGTATGAACACTTTCTAGGGATGTGAATGAGGGATATCAATCCCACATATTAGGAGTTACCGCCTCAAGCATTCTGTTATGTCATTGTACGCCATATACAATTGGTGTTGTGCGTGTGTGGTTAGATGGTTGTACTCATGTTGGGGCAATTTAGAGTCCTTGTGATAGCCATTGTCCTAGTCGGTCATTTATGACGATATCTATATTCTCAGGATATATCTAGTTCAGGACTTATTCACAGAGTCATTTGTCCGAACGTGTACTGCAGTTGTTTATGTACAACCAAATGATTTCACAACCTCCCCCACCCTTTTGAAGGAGGTGTAGTTGTTTCTATTAAAGAATGATTGCACTTTGTCCAGTATCTTGTTACTTGATATGACATTGCTTTACTTCTCTCAACATGTTCAGTCAGATACATGCACTGATTCAGATTAGTGTTGCATTCTTACATATTTCCTCTGACGAACGAAGATAGATCGCATATACTACCACATCATCGTCCACATAGTAGGAATGATAACCAAACACAACTGACATCACAATAGGAACATGTTTTTACTATTATTATTTTACCATGATTATTTATTTTAATATTTTAAGTAATTAATTATATTTAGAAAGGTCTATGACATGTGTGAAGAATGCATGTGTGAACATGCGTCATAAGACATTTTAGCATAGAACAAAATCCACAATACATTGTAGTTAATTTTCGGTATCATAAATAAGTAGATCATATACACAAAACTAGTTAATTTTTGGTATCATAAATAAATAAGTAGATCATATACACAAAACTTATACATATTATATAAGCGATATGAACATAGTTCGTGTTTTAGAGAGTTTTTTTTTAATGTACTTAAATTTTATATTATATTTTTATATTAGCAATTATATTGTGCAAAAACTTAATCATTAATATATAAAATATTATGATGATTTGTGACTTACTTATACGTTAATATTGTTACTATTAAAAAAATCTGTGCTAAAAAAATTAATTATACTTAAAATATAAAAGTAACTCTTTAAAGTTAATTATATTTGAAATTAATTTACAAAAAATATCAAAAAATTTTAAAAATACAAAAGAGATGTACTCCAAATGTACAAATCTAAAATAAATAAAAAATATTGTCTAGGATATCCAATCCAGATAAATGTATTCTAAAATTTATATTCCATAATAAAAAAGATGTTCAATACATAATACATCTTTTATATTTCAAATTGTACATTTTAAAACATAAATTTTCAAATTATACATTTTAAAATATAAATTTTCAAATTATTTGGAGTGCCCTTTGAAGGTGTAGGACATAATTCCCAATGCGCTCCATCCAGATAAAATTTTGTTTCTTTCACACTTTTTCCTTAAATTAATGCCTTAACTACCATCGGTTTTTGCTGAATAATTTCCTTTCTGAATGGTCGATCACATTTACGTGTTTGTAGTATTAAGGATGGTGTAAGATGAGATTTAGGAAAACTTTGAAGGTAGACCCTACCATATCTCGACATTACACAACATGCGGTGTAAAACGATAAAGGGAGGACACCAAACATGATAGCCAGATCTCGAGACACGAGATCACGATCAAAAGCTTTAGAATAAGAAACGGTGATCATCAAAATACATTGAGCCTTCTTGTTGCAGGAAATGCATAAATGAGCAGTTTTTTTATAGAAAAACAAAATAAGGAAGAAAGGTAAGCAAGCAACAACAGATACATATAACCGGAACAAAAGATTTACAAAGCTCAGCTGTTACAGCGATAAGGAATTTGCAAGACAAATTGGGTATCTGGACTTATATATGAGAAGGTACATGAAACTTCCCAGAACCCATGAAAGAATTGAAATGAACTCAGTTATCATATACGAAAGCGACCAATAAGCCTGCACTGTTCTGGTAGCATAGAAGAAATTACTTGTCCATTGAGCGCGAAAAGCTCACCATCAATACCACATCCATTGTGAGTGTGCTTCCCAGGTTTTATCCTCACGGACTTTACCTAAATCAAATTACCAGGATGAACAAGTTTTAACAGATACAGATGCACAAATTACCAGGATAAAATAACAGCCAGATATGCTGACAAGGACATCGTTCTAAGATACTCGCCTGGACGTTTCATAGTTCAAAACTAATCACAAATGTTAATTATAGTCTTCCGACACATACAGAGTTACATCATTAGGTATTTTTACTAATGTGTAGTCATCAGAATATATTAGTGTGAAGATGCAGTGATTTTCAACAGAGTTCACTGAGAAATCATGGAGTAAAACAACTATAAATGTAAATACCTTGACATATTCAACGTATGGCAGTGAAAGGTGTCGACCCATTTGTAGAAGTAAGAAAAATCTCAACAGCCTCAATCTTCCACTCCCATGAACCAAGAGTAAATCTAGTGTATTATCATCATGCTCAGCTTTGGGAGCAACCACCTGAGAGCTCTGAACTGTTCTACATGCATGGTTGCAAACCAGAATGCCAAGAAATCGCCCCTTAGACACAACCCATTTGTCTCCAAAATGAGGCACAACCTCCTTTGTAGATCCCATTACTTCATCATCTGATGGTCCTGGCAACTCAATTGGGTTTTCCACATCCCAATTAGGTTCAGCATCCCATTTCGGTTCAGCATCCCAGATAGGACCAGGATCAGACAGTGTTGATGATATATCCTCTCTATCATTTGTTGTAGTATTACCCCATCGAGTGGTATCATATGTTGTGGTCAATCCAGTCCATCCTTTATCATTCCTGGACTTAGATCTGGTTCTTGGCCAGTTTGGAGTTGTTGATAGAGGCAGCTGGGGATGGATAACTTCTGGCTCTGCTGTTACATTGCCCCTTCCAGATGATAGGCGTTTAGACTTTGGGTCTAAACCGCGCACCAATTCCGAAGGTTCAGTGCTAGCATGGGTACTACTGCAGGTATCCAGGTCCCCGCCAGATATACGACTAGGAGTCATTATTGAGTCAATACTTGAAAGACTAGATGCTCTGGGCATTCCATCCTTATTTGATCTGCTCATGATGTCAGTACACAGATCTGACATGTCAACTACTTCCATTTCACCAGAAATCTTTCCTTCTCTCTCAGTTTTCAAAGCTGGAAGATATTCAACTTCATAGCTGTAGCGTGGTAAGCACAGGAACTTGAAGAATCCAGCGACAAAATACCGCAGTGGACCAAAGCGCTTCTGATATTTCTCAGAAAGTTCCAACACTGAAATGTGAAAAATACATAAACCACTTAATGCCCATTTAAATCTGGGCCTTAATAACTGTATCACTGCATCGATCAACTGCCTTCATGTTTAAATTCTACATAAAGGTTATATATTCCCCTAGCTTTTCCTTTTCTTTTATTACCACTAACCAAGTGTCCACTGTTAAATTATCATAAAAGATACAAACTTCCAAATGAGAAATTGGTCACTAATGAAAAATCTATCAAGAAGATGCAACACTTGAGCTCTACATTCTTCTCACGGCCTAGCCCTTAATTTCTTCAGCCTCCACCCTCAACCATATTTTTACTCCTACTACATATTCCTACTAACTGCCAGACATGTCCATGCGTATTGCATACAAGAGTTCACATACCATACCATTAATTGCCAAAAGTTACTAAAGAGAAAAGACTTTAACTAAATAGTTTATTTATATAAAAGAACCATTCACGAGCCTTCACTTCGAATGGTTGGTTCTTAACATGGTATTCTTAAGTGGTCAAGAATTAAAATCATTGCCTGAACCATTTTTACAAAATTTGAATTTCAACACCTGGTGAGGTGGGCCTGTGCATTATTTATGCTTAATGGCAAAAAGGCTCTTGTTTAGGGAGCCATATTAGAGATAAAAGTTTTTGACACGGTTGGTTCTTGACAATAAAATCAACATCAAGGCCCATTATGGCCAAAAATTCTTCATCCATACATGGTCTTCAAAATACAGAGCTAAGAACTAAAATTCAGCTGCTCAAGAAATGTAGCAACAAGAAGAAGCAAAGGAAAGAACAATGTAATAAAAGCAAACGATTTCCCTCATTTATCCTATAATTTCTGCCTTCAGTAATAACTAAAAAATTTATACACTGCATTGACTTACCGTCACTAACAAAACCATAATATGAGACTGTTAATCCATAGTGAATTTTATTAGTCTGAATCCATTCAACAGCAAAGACATCAGTAGCAGTGAGACCCCCCTGAACCAAGAAAAAGAATTAGTGTATTATGTAAAAGTTTATTAAGTATTAAATAAAAGTAAGATATCTAGAAACCTACACAACTGCAGCCATGGAAACCTGAAGTGACATATAGCCGATAAATGTTCAACTATTTAACCAAAGAAAAGGGAAAAAAAATTGTTGGTATCTAATTCGTTCTCTACACAGCTCATGTTTACAATTCCTCTTATATAAGTTGTAGAAGGAGGAGAATGTAACCCCCTCCTCGCACACAGCGTCATTTCCATTTAATGGGGATGAAATGTACTTATTTTTGCATTCCTTTCTAAGTATGACCATTATATGGTATAAACAGATTCTAAATGGATAAATCAGAAACTGAATGCTGACAATGGGTGAACACTTTTATCAATGCCTAATCAGAATGAATATCAATACTCAAAGAACATGGTCAACTTATATCAAGAACATAAATATGAACTAATGTTATCGATGCCTGATCCTAACTATAAAAGTTATTAAAATTACATACCCATCACTTATTCGAGAAGAGCAAAAAAATGAAAGAACGCTACCTTTACAATAGCCATCGCTGCAGAAATCGGATCTCTGACTCCAAGAACAGTCCATACCAGTGAATTATCAGAACCAGCCGGTATGATTCCAATAGGTATAGATATCCCTTCCTTTTGATTGTCTCTACTAAGGAGACCATTAAGAACCTACAAACCAACCATGTCATATTACTTGCCCATCATTAATGATGCTTGTATGTGTGTGATAATAGCAATACTCCTACAAAAAGCACAACCTTTAATATCCTTGTTCAAAAGATGATGGGGTATAAAATACCCAATATTTATGCCAATACACAGCACCTTAATAATTTGAAACATTTTATATAAATTATGAGGGACAGATAGATTCCTATGAAAGGAACAATTCTTTACATGTAGGAAGGTATACACATTACACAATGATGATTGAATATAGATATATTCAATACGTCTTCAGAATAGGAGACTCTTCCTTTTTGTATATTCTAACAGATGTTCTCAATTGAATGATTCCAAGTCTGTTGATTGGGACATAATCAAGGCTAACAAAGCAGTTTCAAATGTGGTTACGATTTTTTACCCCATTTTTTAAATTATACTATCTTATTGTCGAAGGAGGAAAGGAAACATTTTGGTGATCATCGCTCTGATCACTGATTTAAGAAATCAATGTGACTAAGCTTAATCCTATTAAGTGGAGTCAGCTTTATGAATTAAAAATCGCCACTGGGATTTTATGAAGACCAAATTTTACATAAACGCATTTAAAGCAAAGCTTTCTAAATGGAGCCTTCATTGATGACCTCCTAAATGACCAAACCACCTTAGGCGAATTTTTTATGTCGTCATATATTCAATAGATTCTTACCTCTCCCAAAAAAAGTTGTTATTCTATTCAGGACGCTGTGTTTTATTGAGATCTTCACTTTGGCAAGAAACTAAAATCTCTTCCAGTCTTACTTGGCTTAACTACTTACTCTCAAATAAAGAAAGACGAATGAAGAGTTTAGATTTTCCTGTGTAAACTTGTCACTCCTTTTTCTGATTTCAAACTTGTTTATAGAAAAATTTGCAAGGTGGTATTTAAGAATCCCTAATGTGATGATGGAATGTAATTTACTCCATCAAAAAACATTCCAAGATCAGCATTTAAACTTAAACACTAGTAGTGTGTCCACTTCTAGCGGTAAGAAAGAGAAATTTTTGGGGAGGAAAAGAATAAAAGAAGAAACAAGAATCCAATAAAAACCTATTATGAAGCCTTGAGACAAACGTTCATAGATTATTCCACAGTGGTCTCCTTGAACAGCAAGCCCCCTATCACTATATTGTATGTGCAAAAGAGGGTATGGACTGCAGGAAATAAATGCTCAAGAGGCAACGGGACGTATTACGATCACATCTGAGCCAACTACCAGCAAGGCAGAGTAGTGGAAAAGAGGGCTCAAATTCTGATTTGATCACATTGTGGATATAAGAGGAAAGAGAGTGAGGGAATATAAAGAATCAGTGGTGCATTTGGAGAGAGGTTCAATATGCTTGAATCCATGGATTATAATTGGTTTTCTTTCTATTCTACGTTAGTTTTAATACTAGTATACATGTACAAGATCCCGCTGTTCTGATGTCAGTTCAGAAGAAGAGATATGCATATCAGTTTCAGCCGTGTGTGAGCTAATCCAGTTCCTACCAAAACAACTAATAACTCCACTACCACTCTTACTGTGATGATGAAAGAAGCCTTGAACCACTGGAATTTACACAAAAGATATCTATTATTTTATTCAATTAATCCTATATAGATTATGATCCAAGCACAGAACACATGAAAGCCTTTTTCAAGGTAAAACAAACAGAAGTTAGTACTTTCATCAATAAACCAGTACATAGAACAATTCAAGAATCATTAAAATAATGTGCTGACCTCATTGATTATTCCATCACCACCAACACAGATAATTCCTGAAAGAAACACCAGAAAAGTGGTATAAATGAAGAACGTTTAAAAAGTAACAAAACAATACTCAGCACATGTATAGACTAAAGAACGATGATTTTACCATCAGGGCAAGTGCTGATGTCTACACTTGATGCAAGATTTCTAGCATGACCCGCACATGTTGTTTTAACTATCTCCAATCTAAAGCCAGCAAGCTGTCACAGTACATGCCACAGATACATGTAAGAAAGTAACATAATGCATTACTGATTCCTTCCTGTTGCATGTTATAAATAAAATAGTACAAGTATTTAACTATAATGGTTGAAGTGTCAAAATCAAAGACTGAGTAGACAGAATATTAATAAAGATAATAATAGTAATAATATGAAAGAGCATGCGTTGACAGGCAATGAGAAACTAGACACAATATAGAAATTACTATAATTACCAGTCTTGCAAAATGTCTTGTTGTTTTACACAGTAAACATTTCTAATTTCAAGGCCAAATTTGAAACCATAAAATAAAATATGCACACTACCACAATGATGAAAATAACAATATATACAGGTCACGTGATCCAAGAAAGAATGTAGCATACCCTGAATATCGGTTCCACAATGCCATGGAAAACTTTACTTGAACGACCCCGACCTGATTGTGGGTTTAAAATTACAAGCATCTTAGGTGGAGTTTTACATCTAAAAAGCAGTTCTGGAGGGGTATCCGATTGAAATAATTCTGAGGATGCCTGCTTCTTTGAAGACAATAAAGGGTGAGGAAGACAATTCACGAAACACTGTTGATCTGCAAATCCACCGACCCATTGAATTGCTTCTTCTATGCTAGAAGCTACAAAGCGAAAGTCCTTGCGACTTCGTTTAGATTTTATGAAACAGGAAAGTCCACACGAAGCTTTTTTAAACGGGTACGAGTGCACTGTGAAATGTCTGAGACCAGCATTATAAGAAACCTGTTTAGAACACGGACTAAAACCAATTAGACTTTTTTTTTTTTTCCTAGCACCTACCACAGAAGTATTGAACCATCCATCTGACATTGAAGCAAATGCATTACCGAGATAACATCATCAAGGTGCAGCACTTGGGAGCCCCAAGCCAAGGCCTTGCTTGTAAGTTTGGCATCTACAGCATCTTGGTTGGTAATATCAGAAGTTTGTTGAGCATCAGCATTATTATTGGTAGCAATTTTTCTCTTATCCAAAACAAGTTTTCCAGAGAACACGACGTATCCTAACAAATCAGACTTCTCATCTCCTCCTCCACCTGATCCAATGTCAATCCTATGCTCGAAATTCTTGGTGTTGTCCTGATCATCCGGACGAATGGTAGTGGGGACACTGGACTTCCTGGAAGCCTTCACTTTGGCACGTTTTTCGGGGAAGACGATAGGAGAAGAGTGCTCCCCCGTTGCTATCTGGGAACACAATCCCAAGCGTCTCAAAGATTGCTGAGGTGAGGACAGCCTCAGTGCCGATGATATCTTATTATTAGTATTAGTGTTGTTATTAGTACTACCAGTAGAATTCCGGTGCATATCTCTCATACTACCATCAATCACAGAAACACGCAAGGAGGAGAACCGGACATCCGCAAACGCATGACGCAAGGGCTGAGCCACCTTCTGTACGGCCAAAATTCCCGATTACGGTGACAGATTAGAGATTAGGGTTTCTATTTGGCAGTCTGAAGCTCAGATCGCGAATCAACGAGTGGATCTGTAAGCAATGAAATTGGTGCGTGTGATCCGAAGCATCAGTAAAATTGTGTTTGGGAAGCTCTGTTTTTCTCAGTTAGATAGTCCGTTAGCGTTAGGTGATATGAGCTAAATCTACAGAGAAGAGAAACAGGGGCGGGTGAAGGAGAGAGGGAGAGGGAGAGAGAGTGACAAACCAGTGATCGAGTGGCAGAGGGCGGATTCCGAAGGAGGAGCTTGAATTGAAGACCTGAGCTGGAATGGACGCTGAGCCTGAACCTGAACCTGAACCTCAACGCTACTTTCCTTTGCCGTCATTCGGTTGTGTGAGTTGTGACAACATTTTTTTTAATACTAAACTATTCAGTCCCAAACAAACACAACACCTGACACTGTACCTGCTCAAACTCAATAACACCGATCATCTATTAATCCAACTCCATTTCTTTGCACCAAATCCAATCAAATTATTCCATCAATCACTTTAATCACTCTTCCATCCTCCATTTACTTTCATTATATTTATATATTACTATTCCCAATTTCCTTCTTTTTATTTCTGGATTTTATCACATCCATGTTTAAACCTTAGTTACTTCTGTTACAATATATTAACATTTTTTCACTGGACTATGATTCTACTTTCAATTCAAATATTTTAAGAATGAAAAATAGTCACTATTATTGTTAAATATTTAATCTTGTTCTACATATGGGAAAATATTATATGTGTAATTACATTGGAGATGTTTCATATTACATAGTTATATTACTTAACTCTAGAGCTAGATTCAGCGGAGTAGTGGAAAATGAAACATTAATATATAAATGAATATGTTGTAAATAATATTTACGTGTTTTATTTACTATATTATAAAATTAGTATGTTAATAGTTGCGTTTTCAATCATTTTAATCTTAGTATATTTGCGATGGGATTTGTAGTTGATCTTGTCCAAGTACCCAGATCACAGTATAATAGCGTCTGGTATAATATTCTTTCAGTAACAAATCCAGATAATTATTCCATTAAAGAAAACATATTCATCAATAAATATAAATAATACGTAAACATAAATCATTAATGACGTTTCATCCACACTGTCAAGTAGTAATACTAATTTAATTACAAAGAGTTTTTACATTACATTCTTAAGAGGTTGATATAGTAATTAATGTTCTAAGAGAGGTTCTTATATCTTTTGGCTAAAATACAAGTTTCTATAGTTTCTATATTATAAGAATCCGAAAAATTACTTTTCTTTTACGAGCAAACTTGTAATCAGAGTATATAACCAAAACAAATCTTATGATATCACGTTATGGAAAAAGTTAGCGAATGTTATTTTCTATTCTTTTTTACTACCTGAACATTGAACTTGATCTTGTTATACACTATGACCTTTTGTTAAAACTAATTCATTATCTTTTTATAAACTATGTTGTTTTTTCAATTAATTTTTTATATACGCATATATGTATTTTTAAGAGGTATTCACTTTAGTATATTACTACTTAATAACTTCATATCTTCGTCATAATAATTTTTTGTTTATTTTATATCTGTCATCTTCGTCTTTTTCATTAAATATGTTAATTGTATAAATTTTCTTAATATTAATAGGTTATAATTGTATTAACTTTATTTGTATTATTACTTTGAGTAACATATATTTTAATAAAATAATTGTTGTGAAAAGAGTTTTTTTCCTCAGAGTTTAAAATAACATTATTCATTCTCTTTCAAACCATTCACATAATATTTAATTTGTTTAAACAAATATTTACTACAAGGTAAAATTGAAAATCATAGAATATACATGTTTAATAATTTTATTAAGACTAAAAGTTATGGGATCAATTTAATTATTTCTGAAAAAATTATGCTAGTAAAATTAAAAACAAAAATTTCTATTATAACTTATTTTAAAACAATAATAAAAAGAAATATTTTGATAGGTAGTGTTATCAGTATAGATTTTTGTGACTTCTTGATCTTTACTTTGAATTTATGGTTTTCATTCCTAATCAACTTCAAGTATTGAAACAACTCGATTAAAAGTACAAGAAATTTTACATAATGACTTCATACTCATATGACTATTGTATCATTTTGATACGACATTTAAGTCATTCTTATATGATTTTCAAGTCATCCTTATATGACATTCACCCTTTTTATAGGACTTTGTCGTTTTTATATAATTACAACACTATTTTGATAGGACTTTGTCTTTTCGATATAGTCACATCGCTATTCTACATATACAAACTTCGCATCACCACTTTTACAAGACTTTGGTCTTTCTATATACTCACAAGTCCTCTTTTTATATAATTTTATTCTTTCTACACTTCAAAAAATGTCCCTTACAAGTAATCTCAAAGTACACACATAACTTTTATGTACAGGTAATCACGATATACACACATAATTTTTCTTAAGTATATTATATAAAGCTGAACAATTATATCTCAATGTGTGCTCTTTAGATCACATCATACAAATAATAACTTGTTTTGAAAAATACATTGTGCTTGACATCAATAATCAAATTTCAACATACTAACAAAAGCAAGTAATGTTGATCAAGCACAAAAACTAACATAATTAACACTAAGTAAAAGTTCAAGACAAGAAAAACTAAGTGTTAAAATATAATACACCATTACATGTTAAGTACATGTAAAGCATTTTTTTGTAGTTTGATTCTTAACCACAATTTTGAAAAGAACCATTAAAATCCCAATGAAGTTATGAGTCATCTTTTTCTCAATAGTCTCAAATACTACTTTCAAATTTGCTCCACTAGCATTCTTAGTGTCCTTTCTAAACTCTCAAGTCTTCTATTTCATGACCATCATGTCATTCATTGGTCGATAATTTGACAACACCGCTTAGTATATTTATTTTATGTTTTTATTAATATACACTTTCCATACAGGAGGTTGTGTATTGGTAGGTATATTACATTGACTTAACTAATAGTTTTTTGTCTATGCTTAAGACTAGAGAGTTGTGTATAAACAGACACATTATCAACCTAATTGGATATTTTTTCACTACTCATATATTGTGACTGTGTATTGGTAGACCCATTTCAAATCCTTTTAATATCTTAGCACATGCTCAAGATTGAGAGACTTTTTGGTGATAATTTCATTTCCAGTCCTTTTAGTTTTATCATACACTAGATTGGGAAGTACAACAATCAAAATGGTCACATGAATACCAACATCACAATAAAAAATACTCTTATAATATCACATGTAACAATATCCCCTTCAATATCCATATAATTACTTATTAAAAAAAATATATATATAAATAATAGATAAACCTACATCATCAACAACTTATTTACACAATTCAGTAAAAAAGTGATCATAATCACAATTTAATTATTAAAAGTTTAAAGAAAACGTAAAATTGTTTAAAAAATAATGATTAAAAGCTGGAAAATAAAGAAAGAAAACTAGTAATGATTAATCAAATACAAATCAACAAAAAGTAAAACTTAAAAATATATACTTTTAATTCTTAAAAATAAAAATAATTGCATTTTTATGTCATTTTATTTTTTATTTTACGTGTAAAATTGTTATTATTAATTAATATTAATGTATATTATTGAAATTTCAATTTAAACAAGGTAATACATTTTATTTAAATTTTATATTTATTTTAAATACTAATAACTTATAAATATGTTTCACATCATAAATTTGTGAAATTATATTTTTCTAACTTTTTGTTATGAATTTTTTTAATTATTAATATTAATTTGATCACAATTAACTCATTAAATATTAGATTTGTTAAGTTAAATACAAATCAAAGTATATAAGAAAAGTCTTAAATATCTTAACTCTTATTGATTCATAGTAAAACAAGACAATTTTAGTGTATCTAATGTATTTATGGAGTGTGTAACAAGTTTAAATAGCATGTTTGGAAATGATATTGAATCATGAATCATAACCTCCTATTTAGACCATTTGAAATGGTGCAAAAAGAGAGAGTGGTGTTTCAAAATCGATCAGTCCATGCACCAACTAGAGTGTGACAAGTGGAGGGACATTCAAGTAAATCTGAAGTCTTGAAGCAACATGGTGGTATGTTTCTAAAAAAAGCTCGCAAATGTGATATTTGAGGATCCTCATAGAAGGGTTCTGGAACATTTTTTAAGTTTTTTCGTCCTATTCAACTCAAGGTTTAAGAACATGTATGTCCTGAAGTGAGAAGTTGGTCATGTCCGATCAAGTAAATGATGAAAAGGATATCTCACAATAAAGTAAGTTAAGTGTAAGAAAATTATAGAACCTAAAGATCCAAGTAATGATAAGTCAGTTCTTTTGAAAGAAAAAAAATATCGATCTCAAGTCGCCCTTTAAATAGTAAATTTGTCAATCACATATCATTTTATTTGACGAAGATCATTCTATTTTTCAGGTATAGTAAAATTAACAAAAATGATGATTCAATTATCAAAATATTGGAAACCAAAAATAACTAAATCATTTGATTTCATGACTTAATTTTTAACCCTTCTTACCTGCCTTTTGAATCTATTTTTGATAAGTTAAAATTACCAAATAAGTATAGAATGAAAAAAGCCTATAAATGCAATATATTCACAAGTTGATAAAAATACTTCAAATAAATGTTTTTTCATTAAAGTTGAATAATTATTCAAGAGTAAAACAAAATATAAAATCTCAATATTCAACTTTAAATCTTTACTCATTTTATACTTTTTCATTGTATTTTATAAAAAGAATTTTATTTCAAACTTATAAGATGAATAATAATAATAATATTAATAATGTAATACAATTTTATACCTTTATTCTATGTTCCATTAAATTTTTATATAAGCATTATAATAGTAATTTATATTTTAAATCAGTTAACAAAATAAAATTTGAAATTATACTCAAGGTTTTCTATTATTTACTTAGATTTAAATTATTTTTATATTTCCTTCTTCTTATCTAAATTAAAATTCAATTCCACCTGTAACTATTTATTTTAATTTTAATTATTTTTCCTCCCTTTCCTTGTTTCTATTTAAAAAATTGAAAAATGCTGAATGAATTAAACTCTCTTTGAAAACTAAAAACTCTCTTTAAAATTCAAAATTCTGAACTTGAATAATAAAGAAATTCCATAAGTCTATTGTATTTGTTTCAAAAAAGTTTAGCATGACCAAAAAAACTAAAAAAACGTGTTAATTGCATACTTTGAAATAAAAAATAGAAATGAAAAGGAAATGGGTACAGGTAAGAATAAAACAGTGGTTGTGATGTGAGTGATTGAGTGAGGATGATGAATGATTAGAGAAGGTACGTAAAGATGAGAGAAAGGTGAAGGGAGTCCATTGGAGTTGAGTTTTGTTGTGTGGTCTTTTCAATTTTGATTTGCGGAGAGAGAGAGAGGCTAAAACGCGGAGTGTTGCTTTCACATTTTTATTTGCATATTTTCCTTTTTCGTATCTATTTTTACAAATATATTTTGAACCTTCCCACTCTCAGGTTAATTTGAACATAAGCATTACGATTACCGACTACCGAGGGGCACAGTCACCCAGAGATCGTGAAGGCGCCGAGCAGTTTCAGCTTTTGGCTCTCACACTCGCTCACTCGCAGATCGAAGGAAGTGTGTGAAGCCCTCGCTCCATGCCACGGCGGCGCTAGCATTATTACTCTTAATTCGTAAACGTTTTAGGCTTATAGTGTGCGCAGCACACACTCTGGTTGTGGGGAAGTTTAAGAAGAGCAGGCACAAGTGAATGTATCTGTCTACGTGAGTTACTTGTTTGAAGCAATCTCTTCTGCTACTGCACCTGCACCTGCAACTGCAACCGCAACCAACCGCGCTTTACCTAATAGGTTAGGTTCGGTTGGTCTTTGTTTCGTTTCAGTTTCACTCTCTCCATTTTGATCTGCCGTGACTGACATTTATTTTGTTGGGGCCGGGTGCAGCTGTTGGTAGCGAAGATCTGGGAATCTCTCTGGACCAAATTAGATCTCAGAACTCGAATGTCTCTAATCGAGAGCTGCTGTTCCTGTCGCAACTGCAATTGCTAGGGTTTTCTACTCATACCGATGACTACCAAACGCGCCTACAAGCTTCGTATCCTTCATGTCATTTCTACATTTTGTTTGATCTGTGCTGTGTGCTCTTGCCCTTCATTTTATTTTCCATCTCCAGATCTCTTTCCTCTACGCTGCCCACTTTGATTTGTTGTTCTTCTGTTGTGTTTGTTACTTGCTGGTTGGCTTGGCCTTGACGAGTTATGTCCAGAGGAATTTGTAGCACATGCTTCTTCCGTCAACTGCCTTAAGATTGGGCGTAAATCATCCAGGGTTCTTGTAACTGGAGGTGAAGACCACAAGGTCAATCTTTGGGCTATCGGCAAACCTAATGCCATACTGGTTCGTTCTCCTCTTTTCTCCTCATCGGTTTTTTTTGGGTTACATCTTATTTATTAGCATTGTTCTCCTTGTACGGGGCTTCTTGTGCCCTCCCACATTTGAAAATCATTTTTAATTATTTGGGACTGTTCCAACTAGTTTGCACTGTAAATGGTCACTGAGGAAAATGGTGTTGAATGAAAACGTGGGTAACGTCGGATTGATTTACTAACTTATACTTAATGTGTCATCATGACATCGTCGTTTCCGTTTCTTTTATTTAAGCTTGTTCTTACATATTGTGAGTATGCTCGTTGTATTTTGGGCTTTGGTGTAGTTGGCTGGGATTAAATTTAAACAGACCATTAACTTTTAAGGCTTGAAATTATCCCCTTCTGTAGTTTTTTTGCCATCTATGTGGTATATAAATGTTCAGAGTGAGTGGAGTCCATTTTTTTTCTGGTTTCAGTTAAAAACAACCCAGTATGTGTAGCTTATCCCATACTGACAAATTCAACCCATTAGAACTTCAAGATGGTACTCAATTCTTAGCTATTGTGATGCGCTCTTGGCCGTTGGGGACAACTGATCAGTTTCTTATCTGGATGCATTTTTTTTCTTATTTTTATGTCCATTATACTGCTATCATCTTTTTATTTACTTTTGTCTGTCTCATTCATATTTTACAGAAATCTATTCCTGTAGAAAAGAGGATATTTATTTCTCTATTTTCAGTAAGAGCTGTTTCCCCTCTTGCAGAGTTTGTCAGGACATTCAAGTGGAATAGATTCTGTAAGCTTTGATTCATCTGAAGTCTTAGTAGCTGCTGGAGCTGCAAGCGGCACTATTAAACTTTGGGACTTAGAAGAGGCAAAGAGTACGCAGTTTATTGCCATTCCCTTTAATGGTCTTAATGCACTGATGAAAAGAGATTTGATTAGTCTCACAGAATTTATTCAGTATTTTTACCGTGAGTTTTTTGCCCATACAAATAAATTTAGTCTTTGACTTGCTGTCTTTTTTGGCAGTTGTTCGTACCCTTACTGGTCATAGGTCCAATTGTACATCAGTGGACTTCCATCCTTTTGGAGAGTTCTTTGCATCTGGTTCTTTAGACACCAATCTTAAGATATGGGACATCAGAAAGAAGGGTTGTATCCATACATACAAAGGTCACACTCGAGGGGTAAATGCAATCAGGTTTACCCCAGATGGACGCTGGGTTGTTTCAGGTGGAGAGGACCATACTGTAAAGGTTAGAATTGCTTTCTCTTTTCATGATATTAACAGAGTCAGATTCAATAATTAGGTTTGCCTTGCATGGTTTGTATGTCAGCTATACAAGGAAAAAGTAGTCAATCATTTACACCGAATATAGATGTGTCTTTCATGGTTTGCCTCAAATAAAAATAATTAAGAATTGTGGTTCAAGCTTGGTACATATTGAATCATGCAATGAAAACTGGCGGGTGACATACGTGATGACGAATACCCTCATTGAAAAATAGCAAGTTCAGGTGTCTCGTGCTGTAACCATGTTTCATGAAATGCTGGTTAAAACAATTCAGAGAATGAAAGAACTGAAAGACAATGTAAAATCTGATTTTATTGATATTCTGATAACTGAATACAGAGAACATATTTAAATAGTCCACTGAGATAGGGGTAGTTAAGTAACTACCCATAACAGAAAGTACAGCTGGCATAACCACTTGCTTAGCCGGCAGAATATCCTACACTAACCTGGGTATATTTGGACAAACTTTATTAAAAGGACTTCTAAGAGATAAAAATGAGAAAAAAAGAAAAAGGATCAGCATCTTCATAAGTTAAAATTAACTTATGCACAAGTTAAAAGATAGAAAGATGGAATAGCTATATGAGAGCTTTTACAAATTAACTTGTGCATAAGTTAATTTCAACTTCTAGAGAAACTCATTCCCTTTTCTCTCCTATATGTCCTTTTGAGAAGTTTGTCCAAACATGTACCTTATTACAGAAAATACATGTTTATCTCTTTACTGTTATAGAAAGCTGTAGCTAAGAAAAGTCTTATACTCTATTACTGGGTCAGTAAGAGAGAACAAATATAGAAGTGAATATAATAAACATGATAATTTGAGGGTATACGCATTATATGGTAGTACAGGTGAAAAATAATAAAACATGATAATCTGAAGTTATACACATGGTAATGGTAGTAAAGAAAAAACAAGAATTTAAGCTGTCCATGGTGGGATTTGCAAAATTTTAGGTGTACTATTAAGTCACCTAGGGTTGTCTATTGTGGACTGCTACTTCTTCACAGACTGTGAATGGTAATCTAATCTCGGTGTGTCAGGTAGGGTGTGGATTCTTGAGGTGGCTGCTCTTTAGTGGTGTGTAGAATGGTCTTGTTGAAGCTTATATTGTACCCTTCCTACCACAATCCAAGCAATACAAAATTTATTTGTAAACAAGCAAAGTGCCCCTCAACTTTCCACGGCTCTTTATAAAAGGTTATGCAAAAATAAAGGGGCTAAAATTTTGTTGTCGTGTTCTGTTTATGCAATCATTTTGTGCATTTGATTGAAGGAAAATGCTTGCAACACTTTAATGATGTCCTTTGCCGTAAACTAGCTTTAGGATGTGATAATGTTTAGCCTTTCTTTGCATGTGGCTATTTCACAGAGTTACTTGTTCCTAGTGACTTGAAGATAGTTTGGGCAGCCTTACTGCATTCTCGAGTATACTTACCATTATTACTTTTTATTATATTATTTTCCTCTTGTTTTGTTGGATATTTTGTTGTATTATTTGAAGAAGTTTGTTTCTCCTAGTGGCATGTAGAGAGAAGGGACAGCTTGCTGCATTTTCGAGTCTACTTTTAGTGATGACCTTTATTTTAATATTTCCCATGTGTGCGTGTGTATAAATGAAGTGGTTCCTTTGCTGCTGAATTTGAAGCGAGCTATCTAATATCCACTTAATATAGACTTTAGTATGACTTCTTGAAAAGTTTGTAAAATTCTATACTCATTATCATGGACATTAGTGCATAGTGTCCAATATATTTATCTTAATTTTATGAACTGTGATTAATGTAATTTTGGCATGTATGGTTGTACTACACTTGCAAATGAGAATCTAATGTTTCTTAAACAATTATGTAAATTATAATGTATATGTTTGCAGTTATGGGATCTGACTGCGGGGAAGCTCTTGCATGACTTTAAATGTCACGAAGGCCAGATCCAATGTATAGATTTTCATCCCAATGAGTTTCTACTAGCAACAGGTTAGCCTGACTTCTCTGATGAATCATGAAAATAAGTACCTTTCTACCTTAGCAAGAGACAGTGTTTGGTTTGTTCTTTGTTTTCATTTTCAGTTGATATGTTTTCTTTAATATTTACAATTACAAAGATATGAAATTATTTTCATTTTTGTTTTCGATTTTTGCGGTTGCATTGCTTTAACTATGAGTGAAAACATGTTATTTAAATATAAAAACATAACAAACATGGTGTTTGAACCTTATCCAGACTCGAGGTGTTTTTTGCATGTGCTGTTTAGAGCTTTTGCAATAACTTATTTTGTAAGTTTTTGTTTTACCTTATGAAAACTGTTATTCCGCTCCCATTTGTTCAGAATATGGCCAAAGTAGACCTTCTAAGATTTGGGTAATTTTTTCACTTTAGCTTTGTTTTAGGCCTGAGTTAGATTTGACTCCATTTCTCTTATCGTGCGGTGTAGTCTATCTAGTGTCAATGTTGAATCAATTGTGGATGTGCAGTCCTAGGTGTGAGGGGATGTGTGTTCAGATGTTTCACGTCAGTTAGACATACAACAGTTCTTACAGGACTTGCGTAATTCATCCCCCTTGAACTAGCTTTTAGGGTTGAGTTACGCCTAACTTATCTCTAAGTAAAATAAGTACAAAATAAATTATGTTTCAAAATTTTTGAACGTTTCATAAGATCAAGGCTTGAAACGAGCCAAGTTAACTCGTGCATTGTGATCTTACAAGCAACTCACCTCAGTTCATTCAGAATTTAACGAGTTTATATTTTGGCTTGTTTGTTAAATGAGTGAGGCTTTAGCTTTTAAATGCTCAACTCAGTAGCTTGGGGATTTACTCCACTCCACGCTAACTCTATATAAATTTCAATATCCAACCATTAAATTAGAAGTTCTTTTTTGAGTAGATCAAGTTTATTAATTGGAAGTTCCACACTCCCTCTGAAGGTGAAGCTTGCAATGTTCTCTTCCAATTAACCATAAACATTTATATATATATTATGAAGTGACTTGAATTTAAGCTTTTGGCACAACACAAGTTACTCAACTTGCAAAGCTCACAGTGTGACATCCAAAACCAAGCTCCTTAGCATTGATTCCAATAGGATACACTACATGCCTCCCCCTTTCTCTCCATTTGGATATTTGGAGATAACCCTTCCTGCCTCTTCACCCATCCTCCTACATCTCCTTGTCTTTCCTTTCTTGCTGGCTGTCTTCTTCCACCCATCTCATTGAAGATTGGATCCCTCTCCCTATAATTCCAGTTTTTATTCATGAGTGCACTGTGAAATACTCCTCTGTATTATCAGTTGATAAATATTATTGGTTTCAAGATTAGGGAACGAAAATAGAGAACTTTATTGATGGATCTCCCTTTGGTCCGGTTCAATGATGAACCCAGGTTATGAAAGAGAAAACATGTCTTAGATTTCATCTTAAAACCAATTGATGCGCTTAACAATATTACTTTCTGCACACATTAATAATATATAATATGGGATACCCTAAGTTTAAAGTTTTCATTGTGGAAGTTTCTTTTTTTGGTTAATTTCAGTGAAATCGAGTTTAATTTTATTTCATTTATCTCTTCCCATGTTTAGGTTCGGCAGATAGAACAGTTAAATTCTGGGACCTTGAAACCTTTGAGCTTATTGGTTCAGCTGGTCCTGAGGTACTTTTTATTATAGTTAAATGACCATTTTCTCCGGGATGATCAGTTTAGGATCATCTGTCAAGTTAATTTTTGTTTATTTGGATTATTTTGTCTTATATGTTAGACAACTGGAGTGCGTTCTCTTACTTTTAGTCCTGATGGGAGGACCTTGCTTTGTGGTTTACACGAGAGTTTGAAGGTAAGCTCTGTTTTTTGGTTTATTTATTTGAGGTAAATCATTTATGTAGGTATTAATGTTCTACTTGGTTCTATTTAGGTTTTCTCGTGGGAACCTATAAGATGCCATGATATGGTGGATGTGGGTTGGTCTAAATTGTCAGATCTTAATGTTCATGAAGGAAAACTTCTCGGCTGCTCATACAATCAAAGCTGTGTTGGAGTCTGGGTGGTGGACATCTCGGTAAAGGCACCTTATCTTCAAGAGAAAATTTTGCTGTTTATAGCAATGGTTGCATTGTATTTGATACCATTTAATACTAATGTGCCTCTTTTGCATTTCTGACCTCTTGTCCAGCGTATAGAACCATATGCACTTAATAATGTGAACCATCTAAATGGTCATTCAGAAACTAAATCCTCAGGAGGAAATATGACTGTTCTGAATGAGATCACTGCTAAGGCTAGGCTATCCGTTCCACAAAATCCAGATCAATTACTAAAGGAAACGAGAACTCTTGGAAGGTTGTCAGTTTCCTCTCAAGATTCAGACCCCTTAAAGGAGGGAAAATGTTTGCCATGTATATATCCTTCCTTATTTCTCAATCTTTTATCTTTTTTTGAGTTTGTTTTTATTCAATTGTTTGTTTAATTTTTATTGTATCTGGATCCTTTTGGATCCTGTTATCAATTAATCATTATTCACTCACTATGTGACTTATGGATTTCATGAAGCCACAGGAAGTGCACCAAGTACTCCTCAAAGGATCAACTTGAACCCTGGTCCCAAAACAGTACCTGGTGGTTCAACCACAGTGCTTAATGCAACAGCTCAGAAAAGGAGTTCTTTGAAATCTCATACAACATCCAGTGTTCCACTTGTCAATAAATCAGATATTATACCTGTAATTGTCCCCAGAACTAGCTTGAGGTCAGAGCCTGTAGCTGATTCTAGAAAAGAAGTTGGAGTTGCTGGAAGAACAATGCCATTCCCCTTACAGTCAAAGGCAGCAGATATGCGTAAATTTTCGAACAATAGAGATGATGTGGATAAGCCCCTCCCCTCTCCTCCTACTGAATCTGCACCATCTAAGGGCAGTGAATTAAGTAGTTTTGCGGATAGAAATAATTTCCCCGCTTCTGTGAGCTCCACACAAGGTATTTCTACATCTTTGAAAGGCTTAAATTATGCTAGGTGTCTTGAGACTGGCAAATATGAATAAAATTGATAGAGTTCTGTGCTAGTAATCAGCATGAAGTTTTACCCATCCTATATTCACACAGCTTGTTTTCCGTTGATATTTATGCAATATGTTTTTTAGTCATAATCTATTTAATTGTAACTTGTAATGTTAATGTTATTGCAATTGTCTACGTTTTGGTCAAATGGTTGTTGAACCATAGTATTAGAACCTCATTTAGCAAATGATTTTGTTGTAAGAATATCTTAATAAATCATTAGAATATATCTTTAGAGAGATTAACATGCTGCGTTGGACTTTTTAATCTGTAACTTTTGGGCCTCTCCCTTGTTCCTCATTAAATTAGATTCTTTGTTTATAAAAAAATTATTATGGAATCAATTAATATCTAAATGAACAATCAACGTTTGGGCATTGTTTCCGAATTTAGTATTCTATTTGATTAGGTTTGGTATTCTTATTGTATTAGAGTGCGTGGCCTTGTTTTTGTTTGTAATACACTTAGAATTTGGGCCTGAGGTGAGCTAATGTGATTTCCTTCAATTATACACCCTATTTTGCCTATAACTTGTCAATTTGAGATTCCAACACACTCTTTCATGCTGATGACTATACATTTTGAGCTTGAAACAATAGGGAACATTTAGTTAGTGTTTTGTAATACATTATCATCACACCATATAATCTAATACATGTTACTAGGAGTCTGCTTACTCTCATTTAATCCTTCCATATCTAAATCATGTTACTAGGAATCTTATTTGCTGATGATTTTTTATGAATTAGTGTAGCTGTGAGCATATGCTTTATCTACATGTATGTGGATAGTAATATATGTCTGATCAAGGCCATTATTAAGTACTTAGTGACTGAAGCTTAAGTGATTTTTTTTTTTTTTTTTGAAAATATTTTTTTTTTTTTTTTTTTTTTGACAAATATTTCTTGTTTCTCTAGATATTCTCTTATCTGAATACATGCCATGTGCCTGAGCCAGAAAGCCCTGGTGTTGTTCACAGTAATAAAGTAGTACGGGTGTGAGATGGAAATTAGTTTTGGAGAAGATAAACTAAGATTGATTTATATACCTCACCAGTGAAAAAAAAAAACATTGTATGTAGGTGAGATCTGTGCTATGGCTGTGTGGTAAAAGCAGACATTGACCTATAATTACTATGGCAAGCCATTCTTGTTTTATGCTTTGGGTTACCATGAATGTGGATGCTATAAGAAAAGATGGCATGTTTTCCCAGTCTTTCTTACATCTAAAAATAATATGCTGTTAATAATTGTGAGGCTTAGGTCTCAAAACATAGTGTTAACTTGCAGGAAGCTATAACTTCGAAAGATATTTGCATATTAGGAATGATTTGGGTGCATCGATGCATCTCAATTTGTCATGGGATGGGAAGGACCTTTGCTTAAGTCTCCTTTTGTGTTCTGTTTGTAGCTGTTTCGATCTCTGTTTGATTTTTCGTTGACATTGAATACAATTTCAATGATATAATGAGACTAAACTTAGGCAATGTACTAAAGCCCAAAATGGTTGTGAAGGTCCACTGCCTCGTGTTATTGTGGTAGTTTCAATGATTGATGAGCATTTGTTTTTGAAAATCTGGTTGTGTTTGCCCTGTTGGATGGTGTATTAATAGTGTTTAGAATTCTGTCATGTGCCAGATGAAGCTCGAAGCTTGAAAGTGAACAGGGATGTATGTTCTGTGGAAGTGCAAAAAGGAGTTATCTTTCTTGTTGTGAACTGTTGGTTTTCATGTCATTAATATAAACGGTTTCTTAATTGTATACTCTTTATAATATATAGGGAGAATGCGATCACTTCTCAATTTAGACAAGAGAGAAAGACCTCTTAATTACGAAGGACCTAGACAAGGGATTTCTCACGGAAGGATATCATCAGTTCATGTGCTCCCTTTCAGTGGGGTACTATACCAATTCTATTGTTTACTATAATAATTTATAGCCTTTTTATTTCTAATTTCTGTTTCTTATGATGATTAATGCATCATAGCTTTGTTTACTGACATGCTTAAAGAACACTTAAAAAATACTGGTATAATCAATCCATTTCTTTGTTTTGTAAGAATGCGCCGGAATTTATTTTATTTGGGAGAGGGCAATCAAGTTAGTATAAGAGAATAAGTGGGCCACTTTATAGTTATACTTATTTTGTATCTGGACCCTTTCTATTATAAGGGCAAGGGGAAACTCTGATTATTTTCTTTTAACATATGGTTGTGGAAAGTACTGCCGTTATTTGATGGGAACTAATTACAGATGAAATATACAAATAACAAGCACTAGGAGTTCAGGTCCTTACAAAAAAGGAGATTCAGCAAATCTCAGACTGCAACCAAAGATTACTGAAAAGAAGAAAACAAAGCACTTTAATTTCCTTGACCCTCACTTTTACTTTGCCTATATCACTACTTTTTTGCCCCACCTTTCTATTTCTCCACACCTTATATATTCCCTCCCTTCATTCTCAGTTCATCATTTCTCCCTGCCCCACAACTAACTCCTCAAGGGTACCACTCTCTTAGCCTCCCTTTTCTTTCTTCTTTCGTGTACCTACGACTTTTTTGTATCTGTTTCTGTTCTTATTCTTTGTAGTATAAAACATTGTAGAAAATCTAGACATGTTAAGATGTGCATTTTTGTCCTTATCTCCGTGATATATTTTATTATTGCATTTTTGCAATTTTGGCCACATGTGGAAGCTTTTGTTGAAACATTAGGCTGTATTTCAAAGTTTAACAGTCAATTTAATTGAGAGAAAGTTGCATAATTGGCGAATTGCATCCACTTGAAAGAATCTTCCTACTGAACACTTCCTTAATGTTTGATTTAATTGTATTGAGGAGACAGTTGTTTGCTTTCTCTTTTGTGTCCTTTTCTCTGTTTTATTTTTTTCTTGGAGGATGTAATTTCCTTATTCCTCAAAGTTAAACAGAGAACACATTCTACTGAAAAGGCTACAGTTTCTGCTACTGATGAGGATTCCATTGCTGATGTGATGGAACAACACGATGAGTTTCTCAGTTCAATAATGGCTCGTTCAGCTAAGTTACAGGTATTGATGGTTTAATTATGATTTTACGAATATTTTTCGGAGTCCTTTGGATTTATTTTGATTTGTGTAACTGCTATCTATTATATGATAATGAACAAGAGTCTTTGAATGTTGAATTATCAACTGGTCAGGGTTGGATGAACTTGATGTGCTTCAGCATTTTTTTTTTCTTCTCTTAGATTAGAGAAAAAGGCTCAAGAGGAGAGAATTTCATGATCAGAAAGGATAATATATTATAGGGATTTAGGTAGGGAAGGAGAAAAAAGAGAAAACAAACTCCCTGTTATAGAATATAATATTCATATTTGGTGTTTATTGATGTGTTACAAAAGACAACTGTAATCCTTATTTATACTAATATTACTCTTGTAAGCCTAATTTGAGGAAGCGAATCATGAAATATTGAAGTGTGGAAACACTCCTAAGAGATCATTCCAGATATTATGAGATATTTAAATATTTTCTAGATAATTGATTTCTCACTATGCCATCCTATCGAGTTTGGAGTCTACCACAAACATAACCTGGAGTTCGCAAGAATCATATGACCTGACAATGATCATAACTTTATATATTAAATGAAGAACTCCTCTAAGAAAGCTATTAGTCAAGCACCACAGAGAAGCTTAGATCATTTTATCCCATAAAAAAAAAAGAAATAGCAAATATGTATCTCAAAAAGTTCTATCATTGCTCTATAAATTGTTTATATGTGGAACCACTACAACTACATGAACCATTCTGAAGTTTGAACCAAGCTTCTTTTTTTTTATGGGCGAATTGAAGTTGTCTCCATACCAATTTAAAGTGGCCTGACCCAGAGCAATTTTTCGAATCAAGCAAATTGGGTTTTGTATGAAAAAGATAAATTCCCTTCAATAAACATTTAGGATTTGTCTAGACTTAATAGAGTTTTGATAACTGAACCATACGTACTTGCAATACATTTGCTTAACTCTGAAAGCATTATATTGCAGATGGTCTTCAGATGTTGGGAAAGGAATGATGTTAACGAGGTCATTGGCGTAATGACAAAGATGGATGATCATGCTGTGAGCATTTAGTTTTTTTTGTCATTACCGCATACCAATATTAAATTTTGTCCTTATCGTGGTATTGTTAATATGTATGTATAATTTTCTTATATAAATATTAAATTTGATGAAACTCCTGTGATTGGTTTTTATTCCAGGTGATTGCGGATGTTGTTAGCATTATAATGGAAAAAATTGATATCATTACACTTGATTTATGCACTGGTCTTCTGCCACTTCTAACTGACCTTCTACAAAGTGAAATGGAAAGGTGAGTGATATCTCTTCTGATACAAGGCAGCATTTTAAATGCATCGTGCTGGACAAATGCATTATATTGGACAATAAATATTGTTAAAAGGAAGAATGAAGTGATAGTCACATGGTTTAAGAAATGTTCCTTTCATGTGTTCAGTGTCATCCGCACTAGTATAACAGTTGCCATAAGAACCAGATTTCCGTGGCAATGAGGGGGGACAACCATTTTTGGATAAAACTGGTGGTTAGAATAATCCTCGCATGTATGTATAATTTAGCGAAAGTTAATAGCTAGCAGCAAGTACGACCAGTTTAAAAATTAACAGACTGTTAAAACTTTGGAGTCAGTAAACTATAAAAACCCACAATATAATTAAACCTTTATGAGGGGTTGAGAGGTACAAGCTCCTGTCTTGGAGTTAGAGATGGTGCTTCAACTTTGAACTGGTTTCAAGTGAGCTACAAGCTCTGTGGCTCTTTATTACATGTTTATGACTAACCATCAATAATATGGGATAATCAAAATTTTCATCAGTGTTGTGATTGTATCCGTATAGAATATGAGTAATTTTGATGTTTTTTATATATTTAAATTATAATTTGATAGATTTAGTTGTGTTGACAATTTGCTATTCATGTCTGTAGACATCAAGGAATATCCTTGGAAATGCTACTGAAACTGGTCAGAGTATTTGGTTCGGTAATTTATTCAACTGTATCAGCTCCACAACCCGTTGGTGTTGATATCGAGGCAGAGAAAAGGTTTTGTTAATTCCTCAGAGCTTTATATATATATATAATAATAGTAATAATATATACATATATTTACTCATTCATTTTGTGCTGCTTGTTAATGTGGTCAGACTAGAACGTTGCAACCTCTGCTTCCCAGAACTTGAGAAAGTCAAACGTTTTTTACCTTCTCTTTCAAGGTATCGGTTCATGCTTATTTTTTGGAAAAAATGTGTCCTTTTATTTAAGCTGGATTTGGTAATGCTAGTAGTGATAAATCGTTTCAAGTATATTTAGCTTGAACTCCTATGGTAACATAGAAAGATTAATATTTGAAAGCTCAAAAAGCAATACTTTTGAGTAACTGAGATTTAGCGAGCTGATATATTATTGTGGTGATTTAGAATATTTGTGCTAATTTCACATTATTTGTTGTCTCTTCACCTGTAGAAGAGGAGGATCAATTGCTAAATCTGCACACGAGTTGAATTTGGCTTTACAGGATGTTTCATGATCCTGTCCTGGCTCAATTATTTCTGTTGCTCATGTTTTGCCGGTGCATTTGGGGGTTTTGTTCATTTTATAGATTTAAACCTCTAAACAAGCCACCGAATAGTTTGGTGTATTGTCCTCTGACATCAAAAGAAGCCTTTTCATGTCTGTACATTTATTGCCGTTGAAAGTTCATGGAGATTGATTAGTGGAGGCACTGATAACTGCTAATTCTGCGACATATACTCGAAGCCAAAGCTTGAGACATGTCACCCTCTGCTGATGGTTGCACAGCTGACTATAACCAGTCGTCATCTGCTTCATGTGAAGATCTAAGTCCGTTCCACAACTAACCCAATATGTGGCGCAAGATACTACTGCCTGTCTAATCATATTTCGAAATTTCATGATTTTTGTTATGGTTCTTTTAAGTGCCGTTATGCATAGTGAGTGGCGCCGTTCATATTTCTATTTGTTGCATATTCTTGTATGATTTTCTTCAATGCTTTTGCTTGAATACGACGATGGATTAGTGTCGTGTATGCCCTATGAGATCATAGCTATGCAAAATGATCAGGTATATTCATGGACTATCTACATATGATCTGTTCAGAATTCCCGTATTTTAGGTTTATTAAAAAGCGGACTTTCAGACTAAATCTGTACAGACTAATCTTTTAAGATACTTGGAGTTTGATTCCACACTAGAAAATATCAGAGTTTGCATCGCTTGTAATTTTTAATGTTGAGTGGGGTTGGGAGTTAATTAATTTCAATGAATGGAGAGGATTTGTCGAAGAAGACTTTGGAGTGTACATATATCCAGGCTAAGGTGGAAACTACGGAATGAATGTATTGTTTGGCTAATTCTTTCGCGGAAAAAAAAAAAAACTTTTAAAGACAAGGCTCTCTAGATGCCCAAAGCCAAAAGAAAAATTCTAGTTCAAACAAAGGCACTCAATTGATTTTAACTTTAATTTTTCTACAAAATTATTCATTGGTTAGTCGCTGAAAAATGCTCTTTTTAAGAATAACTCGTTATAATTCTTGAAGCAAATTTTCACCGTCGCAACTATGGTTCGTAATCAAACTGTTTTTGAGGAGTACAAAATTAAATAATTAAACATAAAATCATACAAGAAATAGGCACATGTTACATGTATGAAGCGTTGAAATATAACTTTCAATTTTTTGCTTCTTATGGGGTTTTTTCATAGTATTAGGTTAATACTGATCTTCCTATTTACACAAATTTGCTCCTAAATTGTTCTCGCTGCTTAAAATTTATCGAAGGCATATATATATATACCAACAAATTATTGAATAAGAGGAATGTCGGTGTGGATTAGACGTAACCTTATGAGCTCTACTAAGGTTTTAGAGTGTTCAGACACACTCCATAGAACATTTGAGACCAAGCTAATGAGCTTAAGCAAACAATGAGATGATAGTTAAAGTTTTGGAGTATGGCAATGGTAAGCAGGCTTCTTATAAGGAAAAGACTTGAGTGATGCGACGAAAATCTGGAGGATACAATCAACGAAGACTTGACTTTTTAAAATAAGAGGATACATGACATTCCTTTGACAAAATATGTGAATCTGTCTCTAGCTGTGAACCATAACATCATTCTTTGGCGCATGATACGTCAAATACAACTAAATCATGCCTCAGCTTAGTAATGAAATTACAGATATGTTAAAGAGCAATTCCATTTTCCAGTAGCAGAATACCTCCTCGAACAGGCACAACCTGAGTATGTTAAACTCACCCTAAAGTTTGACTAAATCACTAGAATACCAAATAAAAATAATTACCCTAAAGTTAAACTCACCCAAAAAGTTTACCTTTTCGTATGCACATGTATTAAAACCCTTTTTGAACCAAATCGAGAGTACAATGCATGGAGTGAAATCAACTTCAAAGAGTTCCGGTTCAAATCTTGAAGTATTTGTAACCATACTCAGGGCTTGTCATCCCCTCTTCCCAATCACCCAGGCGGCGACCACCAAAAACAATTTGTTGGATTCCAAGATATCTGTTATTCAGAAAAAGGTTGATCACAGTTGCTTTTATAAAACATCTAACAAGACAAGTACATTTGTAATTACATATATCCTCAACTTAGTCACGAGAAGTTTGGTATTCAAACTTACTCTGAGCTCAAGACAGTCAGGCAGTTGAGAAGCACGTCAATTGCAAAATAATCAGATGTACCCAAGTCCACCCTGTAAGATATATGTATAAAGCTTAATTATGTTTGGTCCCAACAGGAATCTTGATTAAATCACATATTGTACAGTTATATAATAATATTATTTTATCAAAGACATTACATGTGAATGGACTAATGTAAAGTGTCATTCATGTACGAAACATTTTACTCCAATTTTTTTACTTTATTCCTTCATCGCAATTATAAGGTAATTAGCTCCATTTTTCATGTATTTTAGAATTTTAAATTCGAAACCTTGCATGTATTATTCTTTCTCTTTCATCACAATGTTCTAAATTATTCGCCTCCCTAAGCCTTAATGATTATTTTACCCACCCAATTTATTTCATTTTTCTTTTACTTTTCTGTTCTATTCATCCTTAGCAAATTACTTATTCCGTAAAACATTTTGAACCCTTTCTTCTAGTTTGTGTCTTGGTCAAACATGTAATCCAAATGAATCCTAAGAAAGTCTCTGGGAGAATTAAGCTAACAGTAATTTATGTATTGTCTGTGTTACTAAAATTTGATTTCTTCTTTTGATCCATTTGACGAGAGATAACATTCACAATACTGGTTGTTTGTTTTCTTTTTCTTTTCAGTTTTTGTTAGTGTTTTTTTACGAGGTTTTTTCGTTTGAGTTGATCAGTACACATTAACTTCAAAGTTTCACTTCTTTATATTTTTTAGATTTTTTAATGTGCTTTTTGCATTTAATTAATTCTGTTTACAACTTTAAGTTTACAACCAATTATTTGCTTTAAAATTGTGAAGAGTTACCGAAATTTGTTAGTCGTGGTTAACTAGTATTAACAAAAATACAGAAAATTTATGCAACAATCTTGAATTTTATCTATTCATAGAAATCTTGTTGGATAACATTTGGATTGTTTAGAGTTTATGCAATTCCGTATAATACGATATTGCATTATTTCTTATTATAATTTATCATAATTCTCAACATCATAAATTAACCATTTTTTAATCACAGCTTATAAATTATACAGTCAACTATACGATATATCAAATTAGTAAATAATTTTGATTTAAAAAATAAAAATTACACCCTGTGCTTTCATTATATTGCACTCGTGTTTTTAAGATAAGTATAGGACATTCTTAATTCGTATAGTAACTTGTTTCTATTCTTTAAAAGAATTACAGTCTTTTAGATACTATAAGCTACGTCTGATTAAAGAGAATTTCCCAACTTTTCAATATATAGTTAGATGAATTATAGCAACAGATTTAGCACTTTATATTGAATTTTGAAGAGGGGTAACTCTTAGAGAGATACTCCTTATCCCTATAATTCTTTTTCTCTTAATTTCATATTCTAATAAATAACTTGTTTTAAACCTTTAGATTAAGATAAAATAAAAAATGAGAATGAGAAATAACTCTCAGAGTTACATTGGAAGTAGCTTGATATCTCCACTTAAACTTTTATAGTATAACTTATTTTAAAAAGCTTATCATAGTTCAAAATTTATATGCATCCAATTCTTTTAACCTTCGTTAAAAAAAAAAAATCACTTTTAAAGAGCTGAGTTTTAGAGTTAATACCAAACACGACCCCAGTTGTCCTGGAATTCAACATCACTGATATCATGGAAAGATGATGGCATCACTTTGAAACCCTTATCTGCATCATATAGTGGATCAAACTCCATTGATGAATTAGCCATCTGTCATCAATTCAAGATAATTCAGTTCTTGTTAGAATGTAAAGGTACAAGTAGGAAGCTAGAAATAGAAGACAATGCCATGACTCAGCTCATGCAGGCATATCACGAACATAGAATCTTGCACTAAACTAGAATTGACGATATTTCCAAACAACAATTGAAGGCCAACTACAAATTTACAATGGAGCAATTTAAGTTATTACTAGTGTGTAATATGCATTAAGCCTAGCTACATATAGAAGGCAATTTAGGCTACTTGGATATAGAAACAACATTAAAAATGTTTTTTTTTTTTTCTTTCTAAAAAGCTCCTATTTCAACAGTCTTCTACTCATAACTAATTTACAGCCTCTGGATGTGTTTGGCGATAACCCTTTTTGGAAAAAAAAAGGTTATTAAACCTTGATGAAAAATGAATGGTTGGAAACAAAACCTAAAGATTCCAAGGAGAAACGGGAACAAATAGTCTGGGGATTGGTTGGCAAGGCCAAATTGGGAAACTATGGGAGACAACTATCATATGTACTGAGCAAGTTGCAATAACTACAGAAACTTCTGGCTGCACAAGGTGGTGTGTACTGCATAGCAAAGTTAAGGACACTGCTCAGTGCTTCTAGTTATGGACTTATTTGATGGAGGAGAATCTCCTGGTACAGCCACACACTTCAGAGACAGCTTGGGAAGCACAATCCCGGGCATGGCAGTCATTAGTCATGACCAAGGTTAGTTTAAAGCTTGCGGGATTGAAATAGTCAAGGGACAGAAATACCATGTGGAGAAGACATACAAAAGCGAGTTCTATATTTTGTAGAACATGGCACAGTGAACATAAATCATGGTGGATGGAGTCAGGCTCCTATACTAAGTAAAAATTATCAGAGAAACAAATCTAGAAAGAAAGAATAGATATTATCAAACTATTATGGTATGTGCAATCATAAGACCGATCTAATACTTCTATATACATTAAGTTTTGAAGCTCTAACATAAATGATATTACAAAGGGACAATACTGGACTGAGATTAGGATTCAAAAAATAAAAACATTATTCGGAGAGATATTGTAGTATTTTATGTATTTCATCGAGCTCCAAGTATGCATTCATAAATAAATACACTGAAAGCATTGGGTTTGGGAATCTCAGTTCCATCTTCTCCATTTTTTCTGTGTTTTCTATCTTGTGATAAAAATAAAAAACGGTGCCAACACTTAGAGGAATTCAAGTCAACAGAAAATACTGAGCGTCTGATTTCATTATAACCTACACATCCTTAAATCTAACATGTGTCACTAAATTATTATCAGACAGCAACAGAAAACTGAAGAAGTGAACATGGCCTAACCTGTAGATTTGATGAATTGAAGGCACCAAGGCGACCCATGACATACCATGATTGAATAACCTGCATTTTACATGAATAATACAGAGAGATTTTAAGAATAAATAGAACTATATACTAAAAGCTAAAAATCTAAACTAAACACTTACATTACCGAGTAGATTAACATCCCGATCTGATGGCGGTCCAAACAATTCAAACCAGATAAATGAATCAATTGGATTGAAGCTGCAAGAGGGAATAGAGTTAATTGAAAACGGGTTTGGATATATACACAGAAACTATGGAAAAGCAAAAATGGTTGGTTTAAATGATGTTTGTTTACTTTCTAAAGGTGACTTTGAAAGCAAGGACGGATCCTGTTTTAGACTTGTGAAAATCTCGACCCTTCCTTCGAACCCTATCTTCAACCCGTTTTCTCATGAGTTCAGGGTTGCCAATACTATCTCCAAGAACGCCACGGAGTTCTTCATCGTCTTTGCAGGCATTTTCCAGGACTCTGAGGCAAAGCAGAGCATTAATTAATAAATAGAAGAAGCATGGTTGATGGAGGAATGAAGAGAAGCAGGGTTACTTTGCCCAAGCAGGGTAGTTGTGAAGACGCTCGTATTCCCGCTGCTGTTTCTCTTCTCTAACTTTAAGCAGTCTGCGACCTCGTGCGGTAGTTCCCGACCCTTTGATGTCTTCTCGGTTACTGGCAGTGTGAGAGTTATCATCGGAGAGACCAGAGACAGAGACAGAGACAGAGACAGTACGAGGAGGAGAACGAAGACGAAGACTCAGAGTAGTCTTGGTCTTTGCAGCTGGGTAAGAGTAGCAACATCCCAATCCTATGGATTTGGGCTCCGCCCACTGCCAAAGGCAACAGCATCCACACGCCATCTCTCTCGCTTTCTCCACTTCTCACTTGCTTCTCATCTCCTTTTTTAACACATCAAACAAATACCATCTTCTTTTACCAAATTACATTAATAGCTTCTCGACATTTTTAACCTTACATATTAGGCTAATGGTTTTCTTAAATAACAGGAGTGTGAAAATAATGTGTATTTTTAAGCATTAACAAATAAAATGAGAATGAAATATGAGTGTTGTTGGCTTTAATTTTATAATATTAAGATAAATGTATGTGTGTAAAGTGAGGAGTAAAACAAGTGTGCTACTATTGACTTGTTTATGTATCAGTATAAAAAGTATATAACAACCTTTTTATTTGTGTAAAAACAATATAAAGAAACATTGATCATTGAAACAACTCTTTTTTTATTTGTATTTCAGAGACACAAACAAACATTGATCAATGAAGTTCACCGTTTTTCATACAAAACCCATCAATTCGTTTTTTATGGCTATGTTCGTTCCTAACTAGAGAAGCTTCGTTATCCGAACTATTTTGTCATCCGAACCATTTTTTCATCCTTACTTCAAATAATGAAAAAAACACAGCAAAACGAACCATACGTTAAAAAGCAAGAATACTGATTTATTTCCATGACATCTCTTTTAGAAGTACGCCGCAGCATTAACAGTGAATAACAAAACTCAATCCATCTAAAGCTACTAACTAAATCTTCCATTTTATGATATAATGGATAAACAGCACAAAAGTTTCACAAATAAAATCCAAAACATAGCCTGCATCAGTTTGTGCCACGCAGGCGAATAACATATTCAGCTCATCAGCATTTGCCTTAATTATTTCACTATGCAAATCTTGATAACAGAGGCAGCTCCAATACGATGCAGCGCAACAACAGCATCACCAGGCTTACAAAGCCCCCTTTCTGTTGCAGACTTGAGAGCAGCTTCCAGAATCACCTCTGTGGATTCTGCATCAGTAGCTTTAGCAGATCCCTCGCCCAAAATAGGAATCAAGCCCCTGTATATTAAGCTGTGCCTTGCTGGGGTCTCATCACTGCAGGTCCAATCAAATGAGTCTGTGGTCAAAACTGGAACCACCACTGACAATATTGGAACCGCTGGCCTATACTTGGCAACTAGTTTGGCTGTAGACCCACCACGTGTCAGCACAACAATGAGTTTTGCTTTGGCCTTGTTAGCTGTGCGGACAGCAGATGATGCAAGGCTTTCCAGTGGACTCATAGGCAAGGGAGTTGACCTTATCATCTCTTTGAAGATAGCGCCATAGTCAAGGGATGATTCTGCTTCAATACAAATACGAGCCATGATTTTCACAGCAAGTTCAGGGTAAGCCCCGGCAGCACTTTCACCACTAAGCATGACGCAATCTGTTCCATCAAGAACTGCATTAGCTACATCAGTTGCTTCAGCTCGGGTTGGCCTGGGGGACTTGATCATTGATTCAAGCATTTGGGTGGCAGTGACCACAGGTTTCCCAACAAGATTACACTTGTATATCATCATTTTCTGTGCCAGAAAAATCTTTTCAACTGGGATCTCCATTCCAAGATCACCACGGGCCACCATGAATGCATCAGTCTCCCGCAGGATTTCATCAAAATTCAGGACTCCCTCCTGATTCTCAACCTGGAAATATCAGAAAATCATTAAAAGATAAATCAAGTTTTCTGAATTGAAAGAGAAGAACGGGTAAAAGAAATCCTTCAGCACATGTAAAAAAAAAAATTCAGATAAATACTACATATAAAATACAAAGAAGCATGCAACTTGTGTTGAAGAGAGGACTACGGAATAAATTCAACTTGATGGATAGATGATATATATATCAAGTTAGTCTGCTACACAAGGACATAAAATTCTCTTCCTTTATCCTTGTTATGGGCACTATTGGGTGGTATGGAGTCTAAAAGCATGGGTTCCCACACTTATCATTCTTAGTTATGGAACACTTGACCAATATAAATTACACTTTCACAATAAACAGCAAACACTGTTCCTGTCTTCAATGTGCAACTAGTGTATGATGAGAAAAAAACACAGCCCTTTCCACAGCAACTGAGAGACCACAAACGAAAAATAGATCACAACTAATAATAAAACCTCTAGTTTATTATGAAAGATGCACAAGGTTTTTTATTATGGAAGTTGCATAAGAATGCAACAAAAAATACCTTTGACATCAGCTGAATATTCTTTGCATGTGGACCCAGAACCTTTCGGACATTAACAAGATCTGAGCCTTTCCGAACAAATGAAAGAGCAATCATGTCAATCTTGTTTGGTACACCCCATCCAAGAATATCTTCCTTATCCTTCTCAGTAAGTGTGGGAAGATCCACCACAACACCAGGAAGATTAACATTTTTTCTCTCACCCAAAGTTGCAGTGTTTTCACAGCGACATCTAACACTACCAGCATCAGGATCACAAGACAGGACAGTGAGAGTGATTGTCCCATCAGAGCATAGTATGGTATTTCCAGGCTTCAAGTCGACAGGCAGTTTCTTGTAACTCATCGATATCATCTCCGTGTCTCCCTTAATATCATAATCAGTAGTTATGGTGATTTCTTGTCCTTCTTTAAGTTGAATAGGTTTTCCATCTTTCAGAAAACCAGTCCGAATCTCAGGTCCCTGCACAAATACAGCATATAGCACATGTACACGGAATGTCAGTGATTTCTTGAATAAGAAATACATCACCATAAGAGAAACAGAAGTTTACAATGACACGAACAAGATATCCTCCTCAACAAGATATTTACAGGGGGAAAAAACAAAGCTGTACAATTACCGCATTAAAATGTAAAACTAAAAGCATAAACTGGTCATGAGAAGTATTATAAATTAAAGCATTTAATCCCAACCAGATACAAGGTACTTGTTCGAAAATCCATTCAAGAAGCCCAAAAGCAATTCGAACTTGTGTCTACAAGCTAATAGCTACATGATCCGATATATGGAAACAACAAGCTTAACAGTTACCACCATTCCATCACCAAAATAATTGATCACTTAAAAGAAATTAGAGCAGACATAGAAAGACATGCGAGAATAATGTCTGCATGAATTGTAAGAAGTGTTAACTTTATGCATAACTAATTTTATTAGTTAAGTAGTGTTTGGGGGAGCATTAGCAAGCTAGGATTTGAATGATTTTGATTTTGAACACTTTGGATAATCTGAAATGGAAGTGAAGTGATATGACCTAGAAAAAACTTGTTAACTAAAAAGCATATTTGTAGTGAAAGATAGCACACATTACACAATTCTCAACCTAAAGCAAAAGCTATAATATTTCGCCTTGAATCTAAGGTGCAGGAAAACATTCATATCTCCCAATTTCTAAAGCGATTTAAAGCAAAAAAAATTATTTGAAACATCCAAATATCATTTTAATTCTTTAGAGAACCGCATTTCTTAGTTCCAACTTGATTCTAGAACCCCCCACCAAATTTCCGTACAAGCAATAAAAAGGTTGTGCTTCGAAACGACCCCAGATGCAGGATAAATACAGTTGTTCAGTAGTGCAAAATACAAAGAGGTTGTAGAGCATAACAGTAAAATGGAGAGGATGAAAAGTAAAGTTGAGTTGACCTTAGTGTCGAGCATGACAGCACAGAGTATTCCAGTGTTGTGCATAGCAATCTTGAGATTGTTGAGGGTTTCCTGATGATACTCGTGGGTGCCATGAGAGAAGTTGAAACGAGCAACGTTCATCCCTGCCTTCAAAAGCTTCTCGGTCATTTCCACGGATCGGGAAGCAGGACCCAACGTACACACTATTTTGGTCTTGGGAACACGCCCGTCATTCGGAAGCTCCTTCAAGATCCCTTCTATGTCTATGTTCGCCATTCTAACTCACGCTCTGTTCCTTCCTTCACTGCTACTCCTCACTCTGCACATACACACAGATCAATCAATATGTCACATGAAACTCAAATAAACAAAACCAACAACCAGACACAATCAGATGAAAGGAAGACAGGGCAAACACAATCGAACCTTAGATTGGGACAACACCAGCCTCGGTCTGAGTCGGAAGGGTTAGGTTGGAGAGGGTCTCAATCTCAGTCTCACTATTTATTTGTTTATTTGAGCAGAGAACAGAAACTGATATTTGTTGTCTCAAAACAGCAAGAGACACGCGTTATGGGATTTTTATGTTTGGTTGAATCTAAAAGTCGCCACGAGTCCCACTACTTTCACCCCCTCCCACAGAATTGCTTAAACAGAAGCACTTTTGCGCCTTTCCACAACGCTTTTTTATTCAAAATTACGTTTGTATTTACTGATAGTTATAAATTCTTTCTTTCTGTCTACTGTAGCAGTAAGACATAGTATTAGAGTTTGGGACGTGGTTTTTGTTTGAAATCTGAAGCCCAAAAAGACTGTGGGTTGGTCCCACTGATTTGGACCTTCGGTGTGCGCCCCACGGTTTTGGGGTGAGTCTCAAGAATGGTATAGTAGAATAATCACTTTCTTTTAAGTCTAAATCAACAATCACTTACCAGTACTGCACTTGCTTTCCATAATTTTTTTCAACACCTTCCTTTCTTTTTCTTTTCCTTTCCTTTCATATGGATGGTCCAAATCAGATCCTGCATCCTTATATTTTCTTGGGGAAAAAGGAAGCTCCACTTTAGCATAATAATAAAAACAACTGTTTTCTATAAATTTTATTTTTAACTACTTCAATTTTAATCCTACATATGTTAAATCTTTAAATTTAAGATTTCATTTAGGAAAAACTATAGAAATATGGATAGAATTCAAGTCTTTTCAATTTTTTATTTTTTTCTTCTAAAAAAGTATCCTCCCTTATAAGTAAAGAAAAGACACAAATGTGATTTTAAATAAAATATTAATATATTTATATTTGAACTCTATTTTTTAATATTAAAAAATTGTGAAAAGTTTAATTCAATATCAATAATGGCACACTAACAAATAAGTTGATAAAAGTCTTTTTCTTTTCTGGTATTTAATAAAAATAACAAGTGATAATTATTTTAATAAAAAGATTTATTTTTCTATAACTTTTGGAAGAAGAATGGATGTAAAAGAATTTATTGTGATAGAAGATGAATTTGGGTGAATGAAAGGTGTTTAGTTTAAGTGATTTCTGGACTAATGAAGTGAAAGATTTGTAAGAGAACATCCCCACTTTATGCAAGAGATTTCTAAGCTAAAGCAAAAGTACACATTACTCCTTCAATCAATGTGTTTTATTGAGTTTTTTACTATTGTGTTTGTTATCTTGTTGGATGAGGTGAAGTGGTGGTCAGGAGGATGCCACAACAATGGTTTCAATGATAATGTGAAGAAAGTTAAGTGTAATGTATAGAAGACCAGTGTTAATTGATTATCTCATAAATACATAATCAATTATATGTATGTAGTTTTTTGTGACCAAAATTATATTTTTCACCTGACTATTGAACAATCAATTATGCATTTGATTTGTGGTGTTCGATTTTTAGTGATGGTTTAGTTGAGATCGTCATTTTAGCAACTAATGTGTAATTTATTATATTTATTTTTCTATCATTTTATTTCATAAAGATAAATTTAATGCAAATTTATCAAATTAAAAAAAATTAATAACACCGTTTAAATTATTCACAACCTTTTTCTTTAAATCCTTTTAAATCTCACTGTTTACATAGTTTAAAAATTATTTTTGTTAGAAAAGATCATGTAATACCAACTTAATTGAAATATGAATAAATAAATCTTTAAATCTTAAAAGTAAAAAAATGTATTTAGTTGTATAATTAAATTAAGTTTAAATTGTAAAAAAATTAAACAAAAATAAAAATTATAAAAGTATGAATATCGAGACACTATAATTATAATGAAATATTAAATTAAATAGAATAAAGAAAACTCGTTTACAATAAACAATATATGGTGAAAAAGTTTATAAGGCGCCATTGAAAAAGAGTTATAAAACTAAATTTTAATAACAGATTTATTATCAAAATTCCTTAGATTTAATTGAAGGATTTAATATTTATCCTTCTTGTTAATTCAGAAGGAAAGAATAATTTTCTTTTTTTTTTTTCAAAAGAAACATGATTATCCTAAACAATATAGAATACTAAATACATAATACATTATCCTAGAGACTATCTATTACACATCAAACATTAAGCTTACTTATTTCATTTTGACTTCAAAGCAAGTGCTAAATCCCATTTTAGGCCACAAGAATAACTTTCCCTGTAGTTGAATTTATTCAATTACATGAATTGTAAGTATTTAAAAAATCACATCAAATTATAAAATAAAATAGAAATTGAAAAAAAAAACATTATACCTTATTTTGCTCCAATTAAAAAAAATAACTTTACATTTGAAATTGCATAAATTTGAAAAAAAAATTAAAGGGAGGTTTTTTTGTATTTTTTGTATTAAATAAAATATACAGAAAATATACAACAGCACACAGTACTTTTTTTTTCATTTATCTTTTTGAAAAAAAGAAAACGGAGTATTATTTAAATTAAATTTATAAACAGCAGAGGAGAAAGGGCAGGCGCATTAGGTTTAGGTTTAGGGTTTGGTGTTTGCTATGGCGAAGTTCAATGTGGTGCAGAAGCAAAGGAGAGCTCTGATAGCTGAGAAGAAGAGACAGCTTCACGGAGACCCTTCCACCGCCAAGCTCAAGATCAGGGAGCAACCCCATTCCATATCCGGAAAACGAAAGCGCAAGCTCTTCAAAAAATGGCGCCGGGTACTCCACTCGCTTTCTGTTTCTATCCTTCACGTCACGCACCCAATTCTCACAATTTGTTTTTTCACTCTTCAGGAGCAAAAAGATGCCATACAGAATGGTTTGATAAGCATGGAAGATGTTCAAATGGCAGTTGCTGAAGGTACCTGCCATTCATTTAATGGAATGATAAATTTTTGTATCATCGGTGTTTTGTGCTAATACCAGAAAACATTTTGCTTGATTTTGCGAGCAGGGGATATCAAAGACACCCGTAAACCCTCAGCAATGGTTCGCTTGAAGAAGACTGTGAAAGTTAAAGTGCCAAAGCACAAAGGTAAGTCTATCATGCTTATAATTTTTCGTTCTATCTTGCGCTAGATTCTGTATCTATGGATTCAAAAGTATGCAACTGTATTTATTTATTTATTTTAAATTGGGATACATTTGCACAAAGGTATATTATATTATATACAATAAAGCATTCCATTTACGAAGCAAGTGTATAATAATGTACCAAACTACCTATTCCCAATTTCATTATAACTTGAAAAGAACATTCTGACATTTTATAACTGCATACTAGCAGTGTCAATTCTATTTGATAGGCTAACTCATTACTTACTTTAGTTATACGAGCTGTAATGTGTGGAATGCATGTGCTATGCATTATATTTTCACGGACTAGTTAATAATTCATTTAGGACTCTCGTATTGATTTTTTATTGAATGCAGTTTTTTTATCATTAGCAATCCTCTTTGTAGTATGTTTGTTTGAACATATGTTGATTTTGATAAAGTCTATACTGGCTTTTTTGGGTAGAACTAGCTTCTCGATATATGCATTCACTCTTTGTCAAATTGTAGTTCTCAGGGCATTATAAAATAGGGTTTATAAAATAGGAATGTAGCTGAAGGTATCAGGGCCTGTTTGGATGATTAATGACTTCTAAGAGAAAAAAATAAGAAAAAAAATGAAATTAGATTGTCCATCGGCTAAAGTTAGTTTATGCCTAACCTATTTTGTAGAAACTTTTTCATATAACTTCTCTAAATTTTTATATTTAACTTGTACATAAGCTAATTTTATCTTTTGGAAAAGCTAATTTAATTTATTTTTCTTAATTTTCTCTCCTAGAAGTCCTTCTGGAGAAGCTCACCAAACAAACCCATAGTAGCATACGCGAATAATTTGTTAAAATTATGTCCAGTTCACGTATTACATGTTAACACCCTGTTTGGTTAGGAGGATGGGGAGGATGAAATTAGAGTAGTATGTTTGGTTGGAGAAGAGAGCCAAAACTATTAAATCTTTTCCACTGATTATCAAGCCTATTAATATAATTTAGTTATATACTACTAATCAACAACATTTAATTTATATTCAAAGAAAGATATTTAAATTTGGGCTGCAGGGATGAAAATTGATGAAATAACGGGTCCATATTTCAATTTATTTGCATTACAAGAGAATTTAGAATGGCATTGTTAGAAGTCCCATATAAAGTAGGGTAATATTGGACTAGTCTACCATAAGTCAGTGTTCAGTAGAATTGAAGTTGTTGTGGAAGTCGATCCCTAGAAGGGTTACATCAGTAGAATAATATTGGGTTAAATAGTCTTCTTGTGTTTTAAGTCTTAGCAAACATTCTTATCCACCTTTACAAACTTCTATCAAGTGTTTAATGTATTTCCTCTGGTGTTTGAGTTGATCCTAGATTAAGTCAAGAGTTTTCTCTGCCTTTGCCTTTATTCAAGTGGGGATTAATAAGCATGAAACAATGATGATGATCAATTGGTTAGCTAAGAGGATACTAGAGGGGAGGGTCCATCAGCTACAGTCCAATAGCGATGGATGGGTTGTATTTAGGATGAAGTTATGAGCCATCTAACTCGCCGAAACATGTAACCTAGTTTCACCTGATCTTGTCCAAAATTGAAATTAAAAATGAATAGGGTTGTATTGGATCTGTATTTGTACGCATATGGCTTGCCGGATGTTATGCCAGGCTATCACTGTTGTATCTACAATACCAGTGATGAGGTGGTTGTTTCATATGTAAATCGCAGAAGCTAAAGAAAAGGATGAAATTATTTAATTACATAGTACCTGGTTTTAGCTATAACTTCGGTGATTGCATGCTAAATGAAGAATGCTGAGGTTTGTCAAACTGGAAACTTCTTAGTGTATAAGTTATCCTTTTGTGGCTTGGTACTCTTAAAAGCTCAATGTATTAGATAGCAATTAACTATTGTGTAACTTTGTAGTTAGGTATTAGGATATTTTAAGAAATAACCTCAAATTTGTTTTTACTAAATATTATGGGTTTTAACTTTGATATTTGCGGTGACATTGTACAGGGAAGAAGAAAGGAAAGTCTGTTGTTCCTGCTGCTGATATTTCGGCTGATGCAATGGTGGAGTAAATATGACGCTTTAATATTCTACATACTTGGTAGGGTGGAGGATAGAAGAGGCCAACGTGTGATGGTATAATTTGTAGCCCTTGAGTGATTTTGTACTTTCTTTTATTTAATGACCTTTAACAATTAGTAGAAATCGAATTGGAAATATAGAATATGGAAAGGGAAAATTCTCCTACCCCTGACATCATGACGTGCAAAGCAATCTAAAATCAAGTCTGATGCATATGGTTCTAAGATGTTCACAGTATTATGCAGTTTATCCGCTTATCGATAGAATTGACAAATAGTTGGTATTTTAAAACTCTTTTTAGTACAAAATGGATTTTGCTTTAGCCAAATCAATCGAGTTTTCTGTTGTGACGGGTAGTTTGTCGTGAGCGCGAGGTCCATGTTTTTTTTTTTTTCTAATTAATAATTTTAATAAAATTATGATAAAATAAATTGCTTTCAAAAAGTCATTCTCTAGCTTATTGGCTGTTTAGATTTACACTGCATGGTTCGAAGTTATGTTGTAAGTTAACGGGATATAATAAGTATGTTTGGTTTCATGCTAAGGAGTTCACTTTTTAACTTGGAATTTTGATTGTTAAGACATGAGATAAAATTTGTTATAGATAACTCTACTAATTCCAGTTTGAAACATTAATAAAAATGTAATTTCAGTCATAGATAAAATGATTTATTTTTGATAAAACACGAAATGACATTTTTTCAAGTTAAGGACGTAAAGTGGGTGTACATTGTGGAAGGTCGCACAATCTGAGGCATTAGGCAGTGCTTTGGTTTGAAGAAAATGACAGTGAGAGAGAGTGGTAATTGGTATGATGGCGTTTGCACTTGTGGTGCAATATCTAATGATACAGAGTCATTAATAGCAGAAATCTGGATCTGCCTACTCCCATGGTTGTTACAGTGCGGCCTAATTTATTGAATGTTTTGGTGGCATTCTTAAATCTTAGATTGCAATGCAGTTTTGAAGTGGTGGAAAAAGTAGTGGAAAAGTATTGTGGTTGGAGAGATGTGGGACCTCAAGTAAGATATTGTAGTTGAAAGTTTCGCTGGAGATGATGTGCGTAGAATGATTGATGTATTTTCTTGAATCTTACATCACATCTTTTTCCTTTTACTATTTTATTTTACCAAAATTTGTGAAATTAACCTCACCCATTGTTTTGCTCCGTAAAAGAATGAATAGAATAGATGGAGAAAAGAATGAACGATAAATGTAGGAGCAGCAGCGTGAATTTCTCTCTCACTCTCCAAATTTAAAATGGGCAAAAAATGGGAGGCAGGATCCAACGGTCCCGATTGGGTGTGATGGTTGTTATATTCATTTGAATGGAATTTGGTTCATTTTGTGTCTGACACTCAGAATCGCCCTTTCATCCTCTCTTCTCCTCTTCTCTCGCACTCTCATTTCCCAAGGTACATCTCTCTCACTTCTCCGCATTCTCATTCACATTTCTCAGATCTGCCATTTTTCTTACATTTCTTTTCCAGCAGAGCAGATATTAGAAGATGGCAGACGCTGAGGATATTCAACCCCTTGTTTGTGACAATGGAACGGGAATGGTTAAGGTACACGATGCGTCTTTCTTCGCTTCATGCTTCTCCCCCCAATTCTTTACCCTTAACTTTCAATTCCTTTCCATCTTTCTTTTCAGGCGGGCTTTGCCGGAGATGATGCCCCACGTGCTGTCTTCCCTAGCATTGTTGGCCGTCCTCGCCACACCGGCGTCATGGTTGGTATGGGCCAGAAAGATGCATATGTTGGTGATGAGGCCCAGTCCAAGCGTGGTATTCTCACTCTCAAGTACCCCATTGAGCACGGTATCGTCAGCAACTGGGATGATATGGAAAAGATTTGGCATCATACCTTCTATAACGAGCTTCGTGTCGCCCCAGAGGAGCATCCCGTTCTCTTGACCGAGGCTCCTCTTAACCCTAAGGCCAATCGCGAGAAGATGACCCAAATCATGTTTGAGACTTTCAATGCCCCTGCCATGTATGTTGCCATTCAGGCTGTTCTTTCACTCTATGCCAGTGGCCGTACAACTGGTAAGATATCCTTTACAATGGACTCAATCTTTGTACAAAGTTGTTTTAGAGCTAACATTTTCCTTCCTTTTGCAGGTATTGTGTTGGATTCTGGGGATGGTGTCAGCCACACAGTCCCTATCTACGAGGGTTATGCCCTCCCACATGCCATCCTTCGTCTTGATTTGGCTGGTCGTGATCTCACTGATTTTTTGATGAAGATTCTGACCGAACGTGGATATTCTTTTACCACCTCAGCAGAGCGCGAAATTGTTAGGGATATGAAGGAAAAGCTGGCTTACATAGCCCTGGACTACGAGCAAGAGCTTGAGACAGCCAAAACCAGCTCTGCAGTGGAGAAGAGCTATGAGTTGCCAGATGGGCAGGTTATCACTATTGGTGCTGAGCGTTTCAGGTGTCCCGAGGTGTTGTACCAACCATCCATGGTAGGAATGGAAGCTGCAGGCATTCACGAAACAACATACAACTCCATAATGAAATGTGATGTTGACATCAGGAAAGATCTGTACGGTAACATTGTACTTTCAGGAGGCACAACCATGTTCCCTGGCATCGCTGATAGAATGAGCAAGGAAATTTCTGCTTTGGCCCCCAGCAGCATGAAGATCAAGGTGGTTGCACCTCCTGAGAGAAAGTACAGTGTCTGGATCGGAGGTTCTATCTTGGCATCCCTCAGCACCTTCCAGCAGGTCTCTTCTTTGTTAATTAGTATCATTGAATTTTGCTGTTTGTATGCTTGCTTGCTGACGAGACCCCACAAACTGTGGTTTGAGTGCAGATGTGGATTGCAAAGGCAGAGTACGATGAGTCTGGACCATCAATTGTGCATAGAAAGTGCTTCTAAATTGTTTGATCAATAGGGTTATTGAAGGAAAAGACGGCTGTTTTATTCCTCCGGGAGAACTGCTACTTGCTTGTAACCCTTTCATTCTATTCTAACTTTTTGTTATCCGTTTACGTTATTCTCTGGAGTGATTTGGAGAAGACGAGGAGTTTCTTTTGTCAAAAATGGTGCATGCAATTTTCAGTATTATTATATATTTTAAATTTTATTTTGTTGAGATTCACTGTGCGTCTGAATTAGCTGAAACTATCAAATGAACCACGCATGCGTGTTCTTGATGTGCAAAACTATGATCCCCATCTTCTGCATTACATATTTTGATAGCCGAAATCGTTGCTATTGTTGAGAAACGTGATAGGAAAATTCTGCTATTTTTCCCTGCTGATTGACAGGAAAATTCAGGAGTAATATTTTTGCTTAGCAGTTCTCTACACCATGGACATAAGCACAACTTCTCTAATCCAAGACCATCTCCCCCTCTCTGTTCCTATAAGTAACAAACTGGTATTTCACTTTAGATTTGTAACTGGTATTAAATTTTCAGAAGTTTTGCTTCAACAAATAGTTTTATAAATATTCGTACTTTTATAATTTTTATTTACTATCTTTTTAGAAACAATCTTGTTAAAACTTCAAAAACTTTTATTTTCATCATGTGTGTCTAAGATTTACCTTAAAACACGTTGATCCTGCTAAATGACAACCAGATAAAAATTAGGACCTGATTACAATTTTAAAAAATTGTAGAAGATTAAGATCCAATTACAATGTTTTTAAGTTTACAAACTGTTTTTTTTAAGATATCTAGATTAATAAAAATCCATTTCAATTCTATTACTCGATGAACTCTACCAAAACAGAATATTAGAATCCTAGGTTAACTACATGCTAAGTAGCTTCAGGGTAGTTTTTCAATCACGGCAAAGTTTAATTTCAATCAATGAATTAAAGTTCTTTAACATAATGAAAAGTTATTCACAGTCTACAAAATCTAGAGGTAAATATAATGTCATTTAATCTGTAACTGAGGCACAAAATACAAAAATTCTTAAAATCCCGCTGCAGAGGAGCGATGACAAAGTGCGTTCTATACAAGTGTTACAATCTCTATCCTTAGCCTCGAAATCCTCAATTTCTTTATGTTAAATACCCTTCATTCCCATACATACAATGAAGGTGAAAACGAGTACGAGGCTTTATTTTGGTTCCAATTAATGATTGTTGCTCTATTTTCCCATTTATTATTTGCCATTGTTACTCACTATCACCAGCAGCGTATTCCTTTCAAATACTTCAAAAATTTTATTTGTGTTTTTTCATTTATTGACCCCCTTAGCTTAAAGCTTTGGTTCTGCCTCAATGAGCTTACTTTTCACACTTAATTTTAGTGAGCAGTTATCGATTATTTTTCTTAGTTTTAGAAAATAAAATGCTTCAAATTACACATGAAATATTAAAAGGCATTGTGCTTTAATAAGTTATGAATGTTTGAATTTTGATATGAAGAAAGAAATAAGAAGTTGAGTTAATTAAACACAAAAATTACTTCACTTAAGCAGTTAGATCCGAAGAGTAATGCAAAATATTATTTAAGCTATAGAGTTAGATTTGCTTCAGCTACTTAAGGAGGAAAGAGTACTGCAAATGACGCTTAAGATGGAATCAATTTTGCTTAAGCTACACCAGAGAATACTGAAAATTGCGTTTAAACAAGAATCAACCTTACTCAAACAAAAAGTTTCATATGATTAAAAAAGTCAAAAATTCATAATATCTGTGATTATGCTTTATCAAGTATTAGATAATGTTTTATAGCTTGACTTTGTCATTTTAAGTTCTAAAACTCTAAATATCTCTTCTCATTTTGCTCTACGTAATCCTCTATTGTTCCTTTTCGATAAGTTTCTAATGTTTCCCGTTGAGTTTAATTTTTGTTCGTATGAAGTTGAGAGAATAAGTTTTTCATTAGGTTTGATTTGATTTTACGGAAATACTAAGACTAATCATTGTCACATACACCGAATTAAATTTTTAGTATATTAAATAAGTCGTTTAAGATATGATTTTATATATAAAATATATCACTATTTATTAATTACACACAAATAAATTAAATAACTCATTTACTATCATCATTAATAAAATTAGAATAATTAATAATATAAAAATATTACCTTTTTTATAAATTTATATTTGTAAAAAATTGGCACTTAATTAAGTATTTTTTTTGTAAAAATATAAAATTAATTATTTTTTTTAAATTCCATATAATTTGGTTTAGTAATTAATTATTTCTAAATACATATTCTATATTATTAAAAATATAATTAATTATTTAACTAAAACTTCAAATACCGAGCGCCTTATCCTTTTATGTTAACCAGTCCTAATATAGTTTTTTCTTACTGGATTTGTTTTATTGATTTATTTTAATTGAAATTCTTATAATGCTGAATAAGTAGTAGTTAACTAAAACTCAAACAAAATATAATTATGAATTTTTTTTTTTAAAAAAGTTTTAACTATCAAAATTGAAGAATTCAATTATTGTTATTATAAAAATATTTTTTATGACAATGTTGTATAAAGAAAATTAAATAAATAGTTATAAATATATGCACAACTTTATTGATATTATTACATGTAATATTTTAATGTAAGTGAAAACTTAAATAAAAAAGGGAGGTAAGTATTTATATATTAAAATTATAAAGAAAATGAATATATATTTAAAAACTGAAAAAGTATTATTTAATCAGATCAAATGCTTATCATTCTGTTAGGATCTATAATTGATAATCCAACTCTTAAGAATATAATAATCTAAACATTGTGATACAATTATGACTTACCATAATAAATTGGGATACGATACGTTGACACCCTTCAAAATCTATATTCCTATCCACAACCACTTTTATTGATTCTTTATTCAATAATTTAATTTATATTTTAATTAAATAATTTAGCTCAACATTTTATTATTATTTAGAGTTTTTAAAGGGTTGTGACTAAAAAATGGAGTTGTGAAAATAGTTATTTTTTTTCTATTTAGGAAGATATTAGCAAGGCAAATTTAAATTTTTGATGAGAAAATAGTATAATAAATCAAGTAAACTAATTATTATAGATGGAGATATATGGTAAATATTTAGACAGATTTAGTAATTATTTAGAATAATATAATTATATATTTATTAATTAATAGCCATTAATTATTAACAATGTAAATTGTTCTTAGGTGGAGAACATATAGAAATATTATATATAAGACACTGTAGAGAGAGAGAGCGTGTGAAGGTTTGGTGAAGATGGAGAGCGAGGGTGAGAAGCAAAGGCACGGCGGTGAGGGGAAGAGGAAGAAGAACCAAACATTGTCGGAGAAAACGAAAGAAACTCTGTCGAAAATCAAACGACAGTGCTCTCGGCCACGCGCCGGAAATGAACAGACTCTCTGCACCATCCACGACAACACATCGCCTGGCTACGAGTGGCTGCTTCCTGGTTGGGTGGCGGAAGAACGCCACATGTTGTCTGGCAGGGTGTACAGGGTAACCTTCTTCTTCTTCTTCTTCTTCTTCTTTTCATGTATATATTCTCATGTACTTTTCTACGTATGCATGTACGTATACTCGATTGGAAGAAAGATAGTCTGCAATGTCACCTTGCTTCTTTGATTTCCATTTTAAATTAGGTGTCGCGTGTGATAACATAATTTTCTAAAAACTTATAGTTTGTTTTTTATTTTGTATCTGTTAGTATGTGTCCGTGTATAACGCATAGTTTGATGTGTTCTTGTTATATTTATTTTGTTTTGTGAGTCTCGTAAATTCTTGTATTTGATCTATTTTGGAATGAATATGCAGTACTACTACGACAGGGAAGGGCGTCAATACAGAAGCCAGAGCGAGGTTGTAGCTCTGTGGGAGAAATTCGGAGTGGTTGTCATTGACAACTAATCATATCTATAACTATACACCAAGGTATACGTATATACATATATTTATGCATACAACATTTCTGATGAATTCCTCAATTCACTCTTCTTTCTTGCTTTCTACAGGACTACCTTTTGGACATTCAACTCTTTTCAGATTAAAGCTCAAACAACATACACATTTTATGTTATGGAATATGCTGTTAGAAATTATGTTCAGTGGAAATCAAATAACTTCTTTTTAGTGTTAGTGTTATGTTTGGTTTAGGTATGAGGTAAATTTAAGTATAAATCACAAGGATTGCTTCATTATATATGGTTAAATTTGATCAATATATTATTCTTTAAGTTCAAAATTCAATACTTGGAGCGTCAGAAGGGAAATTATGCAGAAAAATGTTTTCATAAAGTAAGCATATGCGCTTTCTGTGATTAGTTAATTATTATGTAATTATGCAGTGCATAGACATAGACTGTAAAGTCAAAAGCTACACCAATTAACTGGAATGGATGTGTATAACAACATTCCACATTTATGGGTGTACTGTTTTTGAATGGTGGGATCACCATAAGATTATAATAATAAAAAAAGACAGAATATTTTTAACAAAACTGTCTTCAAATAATTCACTGGTCCTTTTGTTTATATATAATAACAATAAAAGCTAAGTTTTAGGGACGTGTTTGGTGATTTCAATTGCCATAAAGCCAAAATTTAGGGATGTGTGCTCTAAATTGTTCGTAAACTTCTGCTGTGTGGGAAATTGTTTAAATGCTGGGTGCGCCTTCTCATTAATAATTAATTTTCTTGGTCACGGGACTTGTTTTTAGTCTTAAACAACTTACCTCCTCTTTCTTAAAATATTTATAAGATTTTTTTTTTCGTTTGTACAGCACAGTAAATACGTATATAAACTAATTAAAAAATAAGAGTATAAATGATAAAAAGAAGTTAATATTATTTTAAACTTTGAAAATCATAGCTAAATAAAACCAAAAATCTTTCCAAATTATAACACTTTAACAAAAGGAACACAAGGAGTGTTATTTCAAACGCACATGAATAAATAATTATTCTTTTTAAACTTGATTTCCTTAAAAAAAAATTCAATTTAAATTTTGTGGATGATAGAAGAATATTAAAGAAAAATCCCAATAAAAATTGTCAATCAGATTAGTTATGAGCAACAACGTGATCTTAATATTTGATATGTTTGAGTGCAGACAATCTAGATCAAAATATTTATACAGTGCTGTTTTTTTTTTATATGTATATAATTATATATACATAGTTTTTCATTTTTCTTAACGTACAATGATTCAGCATGCATTAGATATGATATGAGAGAGATAAGATAATACACAGCATGAGCGTTTCTCAGATAAGCATGCAGCCATGAGAAGAGAAGAAAAGAGAAGAGTGAAATGGTTTATTTGCTTTGATTTGATGGTGATGTGGATGCATTACATGATGGAGCATGCATGCACGTTGTCGTCACTGAAGAAGGAGAGAAAGTTCTCTTGTGGAGGAGCATTGGAAGAATGATCTGGAAAGGCCTGCACAACGTTTCTGACATATCCAGAGGGTGCTCTTCGGTCATATGCTCCTGGGGCATATGGATAGTACACCAGATGCTGTTCTACATATGGCCAAAACTTAGCTCTCACCTTCCCTGTGCTCCTTACCCTCTTTAACACCTTGTTTGGATCCACGTATCCGCTCACCACCACTCTACTCTGCTTTCTGTTCACCTCCACAGATTTCACTCCTGCACAATGTCACTACACTTTAGGCCAAACAGATCTTATTAACTCCTCTTCCTCTGGAACATGTATACAAAACATCCTATGTGTTGTGTCAAACAGAAGAAAATGAATGCGGTATATATTTATATGCAAAACCTTTTAATGAAGTGACTGCATTTCGGACTCTTCTTTCGCAACCATCGCAGTCCATTCTGACTTTGATCTCAACTGTCTGAAATTATAATATTTTAAGCAACTCAACGCATGTGAATGGCAATGACTGAAATGAGAAAAGGAGGAACAAGGTGAAGGAAGAAGTACTTACCTGCATTGGTCTGTGCTTAGTCCTAGTGGTGGTTACAGTGCAAAAGTTGGAGAGGTAATCGAGTGCACCCATTTTGTGATGACTCATTGAGAGCTATGAATAAGGTTTATATATAATAGATTGAGAGGACTACTTGGAAAAGCAGTATCTTTAACATTGTATTATATATTATAAACTGTAATTATTAATGGGGACATGTGTTCTTGAAAGGTTAGCAACTGTAACGCTGCAATGGTTTTGCCTCTGCCACTGCCATATTTCTTTTATTCTTTATATTTATATTGTCTTTCAGTTTTGTGTAATCATTATGGTTTGCCTTTCACATTTCACCCTCACAAATTGCTCCAATAATGCCTTTTATTAAATGATTCTATCCACGGTTTCTTTAAATTATTGAATGGTTCAATATCTTGGTACCAGATTATTAACAGTAACCAATTCTCTTTGGATAGCCATTATGAGTTAGTCTGTGCTGTGATGTATTTCGCAGAACCAACAGATAGGTAAGTTAAGAAAAGTTAAATGTAGATCGAATTAAATATATCTGAAAATTAATTATTGAAGTTGCAAGTAGGTTTAAAACAATGAAGAGTTAAAACACAGTAATATTATCCAAGCTTATCTTGATTTTCTTTCCTCAAGTATATTTTTTATGGGCATTATTGAAGTCCGAAAGAGATAAGAATGGTTGTAAGATTGAAATATAGAAATAAAAGAGCGGCGCTACGGCGGGAGCAAGCATGAAAATGATTTAATACTTTCCGCAACAATAATATTGATTAATGATTATGTATCCAATCCCAAAACAAAGGGTGCAATGATTTACTCAATTAGTTATTGCTTGTTGCCTACCGAAAGTTTAAAGTTGCTCTTCTTTAGACCCACAAAAAGCAGATGGAAGAATAATTGTAATGCGCACCATCCAAAACCACATTGTTAAGATGAATGAGTGTGACCTTAACTGCTACAGATAACTACTGCACTCAAATTTTGTATTGTTAGATACTGAGATTATAATTTCAGTAAGATCACTCCAGTAACTTAGCTCGCTGAAGCAAGTATCTGTTAATCTATCATGGGAAGCACATACATGGTGTAAACCAATGCAAAGAAAAGAACAATGCATGTTTGAGAAGCACTTCAATAGAGAATTGCAAAGCTTGACGGTTCTACATAAATGAATGTAAAATCAGTCCAGAAAAACGCTTAAAGCATAGAATTAAACATGAAAATAAAAATTTAAATCATTTCAAAACAAAAAGAATCGATTTCCTAAACAGCTCAAAAATAATTTGAAATATGCCTTTTTATTTGATAAACCACCCTCATAATTTCTTCAGCTTCTGCCCCCGCAGCCCATTCCAGAAAGCAGTTGCATTTACAACCTTTTTTCCAGGAAGCAGAAGTTCCAATACCTGAGAGAGTTACAATGTCACTGGATTCAGACAGGCGTATTGGATTGGCAAGAATATAGGTCTTGCATACATATACTAAATTTGTGTACAAAAAGTGCTCTTTTTTAGATTGAACTGTATCTCAGAATGCAAGTAATGACAAACTCGAGATTTCGTATTTTCAAGTACAAATGCTCTTTCAATAAAGTTCGATATAAAATTCGCATCCTCAAGAAGAACATTGCCTCTTCATCCAACACTATTTCTATCCATTCATTTTTTTAAAAGCTAAATAAGATTTATATTAAAAGTGTTGAAAAACATGAGGGTAATTAACCCGGCAAGAATTACAATCATAGAATCCAATTCCTATTGGACGAGACAAGCATGTAATCATAGAAAGGACAAAAGCCTCTTGAATGCGTGACAGGAATTTCAATTTTTATATTTGATATTAATTTCATAGATGACATATTTGATCTTAATTCCAAGATGCAAGACACTTAGAGAATTTCAAAGAGTACTTGCACAAAAGGGGAACAAGAGCCACAGGAATTTCCCATTTTTTATGTAAGTTCATGCATGAAATATATTAAACAGTGATAGTAAAAGATAACTATTAAGCAGCAGCTTCAGCTTAAAGGAATATAATATTACCGTGATAAGTTTCAAAACACAACTTTTCGAACCAGTGTTTTGTATGGTAAAGAATAGCTCCTTGCTCCTTGAGAACATAATTAATTTTGAAATTTTGCATCAAATGAAAAAAATCCATCTTCAATTTCCCTAACAGGGAGGAAACTTTTTTTTCTTTAATTCTTTGAAATAGTTGTCTAAATAGTATTGAAACAAATCTAAAAACAAAGAACAACCAAAAATCTTATTGACAAGTTTTTCCAAAAAGGAATTGTTTGGGGGTGAGAAAACAACTGTTTAACGAGATCTCTGTACTGGAGTCACTAGCCAAAATTTTGAAATTGGCTGAAACCTATATAAGAATAAGCAAGAGATACAAAAGATATAAAAATAAATTCAGCATTCTAGAATATCAACTTTAGGAATAGTTTTATGCTTGTCTTCTTTGTGTATAAAACCTGCTCCTTACTTTTTCTTTCTTTGGGGGGTGGGGGATGGGTATAGAAATTGGCTTGGTTTTCTCAACTACAGCATAAACCTGTGCTTCTACCCATCATCACCAACCTAGGTGGTGCAAACATGATACAAAAACGTACCTCAAGTGTGGTACCCCTTCCACATGGAAATACCAACGCACCCTCAACAAATGCAACATCATCTGCTTCATTGAACTGCACACTTTCATGACTGCGAAGTCGCGTGGTTATAATTTTAATATCGAAAGTTTTCTGCCGACCATTTTTCTCAACCACTAACACTCTTGCTCTAGTTCCTGGCCACCCTGAAAAGGCACGAACCTAAAATTGTTTTATGTCACAACTGTGGCCTTCAGATAAGATCATGAAGTTTACCTTATTGTGTACAACAGATGCTTCTTCATCGAAGGATAGCCATGCTTCATCTGGATTTATCTGCATAAAGTAGCAAAATAAAAAAAATGAGCAACTCCTTGTAAGAAACATATTTTACCAACCGTATCTACCGGAGTATTTTCCTTTTTCTTATGAATAATAGGATGTTCACTGCGCTGAACAGAAAGGCACGTAACACATACTCTCACCAATTCACTCTTTGGCATTCACAATTTTTCTAACTGAACTACAACTAACTGCTTAATGAAATCATGTAAGCATAAATAGTATGAAACCCTATTTTTCAATAATAGGAGCTCGAAGTGTTGAAAAATCAGAGACAGGGAAGAAAAAACATAAATATTTGCAATGGATGCAACACCCAGGAAGACTATTTCTCAGGGATATACTTATAGACTACTAGCTTCTTGGGTTGGGTGAAGGTTCACGTATTGCATTTTGGAAGGAAATTAGGGATAATTTAGCTGCTTATACCTTTGTTGTCTATATTTGAAGCATAATTTAATTTATACTCTCTTCGCACAAGCTGAGTGATACAAAAATAAGTCGATGACTCATTCTACTCATCTCTCCTTCCAACAACTTGTACTTTGGTGTCCTGTATTTGTCTGATTTGTCTTGTGTCTTGTTTTCAATCTCCAATTCATTTTCTTAATCATCAAAGCTCTACAAAACAACCTGTAAGCCGAAGTCTTTAATGTGGACAGTGTATACACTATACTTCAGAATCTATACAAGTGACAATTTGCAGATGTAGATCTCATGAGTGACAGCTCTTTTACCTAACATGTTGATGAGCTAATGAGGCCAGAAACAGTAGGCCACTTACTTTTTGCATTGTGAAGCTTTTCTTTATTATTTGCAAGAACAGAATGAGTCCCCTAATCTTTGCATGGATTTACTCACAAATCATTCCTTTGGATTCATTAGATGAGTCTTTCCACCTTTGAGAACTATGATGTATGGGTTTTGTTAGGAATATATGGGGGCTAAAATTAAGGCAATCTGTATCGAATGGTGTAAAGAGGAATATAGAATACCCATATCTTCAAATGTCTTTTCTCTACCCTTTGAATTTATTGTAGATAAGGTGGTGCTTGTGGCCTCTCATTTGCATTCTTTTGATTATTATTTAAAGGGAATATATGTTACTGACTTGCAAAGAGAATCGAAAACCTTGTTGCATTTTTTAACCATTAATTTGTTGCCAGAAATACAATAGAATTTTAATAGTATATGCAATATCGAATTTCAACAGTCTACTAGACAGTATTTTGGACCTGACATACATTGCTGAACAAAGATTAATAGGAATTGTTATTTTCTACGTCAGCTGCCTGGGAACATAATCAAGGCTCACATACCTTAGGAGCCAGTGTAGCCTTAGAGTCATCTTGAGGTTGTGCCTTTAATCTTGCTGATCCATCAAGTATAGAAGGAAGTTCCCTAATCAAAAGTTCAGAACCTGCATTGCAAATAAAGGTAGGAACTGATTCAGTGTAGAACACTCTATCAACATGCCCAAATAAGAATATCTTAGTACAGAGATCTCCTATAGAAATGTACACACAACGACAAAAATTGAAGAATCATACCTTTATGAAACAGGAGCTCAAGTAAATCAGGTGCCTACACAGAAATCTAAAGTTTTGTCAGAAGCAAGGACAAAAGGAATAAGTTGACAGCTACGGTTAGAGGTAATCCAGAATGCTAAACCGATAAGAAATAGAAAATAAAAAATCCAGAAAATTTTACTGTATATTCTGATTACGAACCTGATATAACATTAATATTAAGGGAGATTGTAACCTTTGATCTAATATGCACCAGTTTTACACATCCAAACCAGAAGTAGAAACATTTCAAATTATGTTACAAAGGAAGGATAAACATTACATATAAAAACATTGATCTTCTTTACTATATAAAGCAAAGGGCGCATGATGCATTTCTATTCCATTCACACCAATTGTAGCAGAGATGGACAAACAGAAAACATACCTTTATTTGATCATCGACTTGAATTGTTTCAGTAGCAATGATAGGTCCAGCATCAACAGCCCGAACGGTGAATGCTAATGACACTCCAGTTTCTCTAACACCATCCTAGTGTACAAACGAATATAAAGCACCGGCAAAGTAAGTTAACGAAATAGAAGCATTGAGAATCTAGGGATTGGCAAAAGAAAGGGGGGAACCTGCAATGCCCTTTGAACAGGAGCAGCACCACGATACAATGGCAGCAGGCTAGGGTGAATATTCACTGTTCCTGAGATATTTGCAAATGGAAAGGTGTTATAGAGGTATAGTTTTTGATAGATTTTGCAATAGCATGGGTGACAATGAAGGAGGGAGTGACAAACCGAATTGAGGAATATCTAGAAACTTGGTAGGTAATATATTGCCGTAGGCAGCTGTAATGCACAAGTGGGGTTGCAAAGCTTTTAAATTTGACAAGAAAGCATCCTGGAGGAATTGAATGGTATGAGAAAGAAACAAACTAAGAAAAACGCAATAAATAGAATAGGGTAGAGAAGCTGCGTACGTCTCCAGCTTTCTGGGGAGTGAAAATGAGATCGGGGGAGAAACCCCTGTCAAGAGCATGAGTGGCCAAGGGAGAGAGGGAGAGCTTCCTGCCCCTCTCCTTTCTAGCACTTGGCTGAGTCACGATGGCCGCAACCTGATGAATTACATATTGCATACACAGTGTAAACATGGAATGAAGCTGGAAGTAGAAGAAAATGGCAATGGAGTGTATATGGATAGGCGAGGAACCTCGAATGAAGAATGTGGAGAAGCAGAAGCGTTGAGAAGCGTGTCAAGGACTATGGCAGAGACCTGAAATGTGGAGAATGAAGTGAAACAGAAAAAGGTAAAGAAAGAGGAAGGTAGAAGAAGTGCAGAGAAAGAGAGAGACCTGAGGTGCTCCCAGGAGGACAAGGGGCTTCTTGGTGGTGGTGGCGGCGGCGGCGGAAGCAGAAGAGAAAGAGAGGGAGGGAGAGACGCTCTGTAAACAGCATAACCGACGAATCATGGTGGTTGCGGTTGTGGCTGTCGAGGGCATTGAACCACACCACCTGTAGCTATACATTTTCATTTCCCTTCCCTCTCTCTCTCTTTCTCTCTCTCTATATATATATATAATATTATTTAAATGCAAATTTAAATGGTTTATATAAGAAAAAAAATATTTAGCTAAATATTAATTTATGAAAAAATGGAATTGAAACCCTCTTCCCCTTTATCTTATCCATCTCTCGCACTGGTTCATTTGCACAGCAGGGGTAACACAGCATAACGCAAATGGCTGTTTCTCTGGCAGTGAACCGTCCTCTCCTTCGTCTTCACCACAATCATCCTCCTTTACCTGTGGGCGTCACTCCCCAATTCCAATTCCACTGTCAACCCAAGCTCAAATTCCCCTCCGCCGGAATTCGCTGTTCCTCCTCGCCCTCCCATTTCACCGACAAAACCCTCATTTCCATCAAACCTAACACTTCCCACCTCAGTCACGACCCCCTCGCTTGCCGCTTCCACGCTTCCCAGTTTGGAGGTACTCTCTTTTCTCATTTCAACATCGCAACCCTAACCTAACTATATATTTACTTACATTTCGTCTTTCCGCACCATATGCATCACCTCCAATTCATTCTATTCATACAATTGTTAATTCATGTACCTTTCCTTCAATCAAAGGGTCAAAGTTCTTCCTTTTATGTTTAGTGTGTGGAATGCAAAGAGGACTGAGTGATTGCTGAAGAGTATGAGGTCTTTCTGAGACTCACTCTCACACAAACAAAAGCCTTGCATTGGAAATTTTAGGCAAATATTTAGCTTTTTACATTTTACGGGTCTAAGGTTATCTTTAATATTCCATCATGTGTAGATCTTAGAGGAATTGGGAAAAGATATAACTGATATTTCAATTGAATGGTGGTACAGAACAGGAGAGCAGCAAATTCGTGGAAGCGTATGCTGTAGGGAGAAATATTCGTATGTCTGCTAATAAAGCTCGTAGAGTGATCGATCAGATTCGTGGACGAAAATACGATGAAACACTTATGATATTAGAACTCATGCCTTATCGAGCGTGTGAAGCCATTCTGAAGATAGTGTTTTCGGCTGGAGCAAATGCTAGCAACAACCTGGGTTTAAACAAGGGAAGTTTAGTTATCAGTAAAGCAGAGGTTAATGAAGGGAAAACAATGAAGAGGGTAAAACCTGTAGGTCGAGGGCGTGCTCATCCGATTAAAAAGCGCACTTGTCATATAACCATCACTGTAAAAGGCTTACCAAGTGAGTCCCTCGTGGAAGCAACCCCTGCATAATCCTATTTCGGACTAAATGTGTGTGTCTTATGATGGGTTAGTTCCCTTTACCCGTTATATTTGATCAAAATTTCTGCATTTCGACACTATGTACTTCATTTTATATTGTAGAGGAGTGATGAACATGTTTAAATATTCGATTCAATTAGTCCTGAAAATGAATGGTTTTGTATTGCAATTTGAAAAAAAAAAATGTGACATTGCTAATACTTACCAAAAATAAGTAATGTAGATTCAGCATCTGGCACTAAGCAAACAATTCTGAGTTGCTAAATATTAGTTCCATCTGTCGGTAATGTATCTGCTAAATAGTAGTTCCATAGAATTAAACATCTACTGAAACCATTTTGGACTCAAATTTAAGATGTTTAATTGTGAATGAAAAATCACTCTCGAAGTAAACTAAGATGGCCATGAAGAACTGGGGGATAGCATTTGTTTCACCCGGAATCAGTTTGTGGTCTTTTTAGGAGTTGTATTTTCTCTAGGTTGGTATGTTCTCTTTTAAATTTTGCTTCAGTTCTTCCTTCTCTCAAACCCATCCTCCGCCCAAATGTTCCGCTGTTCTGAGGACCTTCCCTTGGCCTCACTCTAGAGACTGCTCTGCTTTGTCCACCCGTGTTTCACCTCCATCGCTACATGGGCGTGGTCCTATTTTCTTCTTAATTTAGTTCCCAATGAACCACTAATCTATTTTGTAAATACCAATTTTTCCTCTTTGATATCTATTGTTAATTATTGATCATGAAATGAAAATATTTTTGTCAAATTAGTTTGTCGTTGTTCGTGTAGAAAACCTAATTGAAAGAAATGATAAAGCGCACAGAGGAGGATCAATTGATTTTATTGGAATTCAGGATTAATGGTTGGCGATACATTAATTTCAAATTTAATTGCCCCATATGTGTATTAGTTGTGGTACAATGACTGAATAGAAATAAACTCGATAAATAGGAAGTCTAACTTTAACTATCAATGGCAAATACAAGACTTTTAACTTGAAGATTTTTTCAAGTCTTTTAAGCAAACTTCTCTGGTTAAGATAAGAACAGATAGTTAATCTTTTAAACAGGTTTAAATATTTCAAATAATACTTATAAAAGATTAAAATATTGTCTTTGTTCGACTTCCCTAAAACAAAAATGTATCGCCAGAGACCTTATATTCCTCATTTATCGTTTCTTGCTACTTTGAGCCAATACCTTGGTTAGAGGTCAAAAATCTCCACAGGAAGTAAAGTTGGATCAGTCACCTTAACCTTTTTATCATGATATTTAAATAAACATTCTTCATCATAATCCAAAAGGTTAAACCTATAATCATTCAGTAAAGTCGATGAAAGAAATTTTGAACTCAAAATATTTATATTTAAATCCTTCAGTTTAATATCTAATACATGACACTTTAATTTGATGAAGTGTTTGACTAATACTTTTATAATTAGTAATTTATATATATTATTTAACAATATTATAAAAATATAATTTTAATCTAGATTCGCATAAACATAATTATATATTTATCATATTTTAAATTTTTTTATGTATTTTTAAATATGTGTGTGTGCATATATATATATATATATATATATATTATATTTTATTATTTTCAAAATATGACGGTATCAAATAACTATTACACAAAATTTGTTCTAAAATAGCATTATTAAAAAAAAGTTACCCAAATAATATTATTTACAATATTTATCAAAATAGCGTTGTTTACTAAACTGAATTCTAACCTAATTTTTTAAACTTTTTTTAAAAAACAAAGAAATTATGAAAAAAAAATTTTAAAAAAATGTAATAATAATAACAGCTAATTTTTACAACATTAGTCATATTTAAAATATATTTCGTAATAATTTAAATAAATTATTAAATGTAATTAATCTTGGGATTCTGTTTCAAAATATGATAATAAAAATTAAAAAATTTGAATATTTATTTAAATAAATTTATCTATTAATTTAATCATAGAAAATATGAAATAATATATACGTATTTACGAAATTAAACTTATAATATATATTTTTGTTAAGTGTAATAAAAATTTTAAATTAAATAAATATCTATAATTTGAGTCATTTCTAAAATTTATTTTATTGAAGTAAAATAAGAAAGGAGTATCTAAAATAAAAGGAAAAAGATAAAAAATTAATACATTAATTGAAATTGTTAATATTTACAAACTTGTTAAATACCATAATGATTTTAACAGATTTATCCAGTTAATTATGTAATATACTATATTACAGTTCGATGCAATTGGTAATAAAAATGACAGAGAGTGTTGGTGCGTAGGAAGAAAGTGTTGAAAAGCCCTAGCATTCAATAGCTGTTGTGAGTTCTCAGTGTCGGAATCGCAATGGCTTTTTACGGAGCCGCAAAACGTGTTTGTGTTGTGCTAAGGCGGAATGCTTCATATTACTCTTCTTCATCTTCTGCCTCTGAGAACGTGAATCTCATAAAGCAATTGCGAGAAAGAACAAGCGCTCCCATCAAGGACGTTAAAGCCGCTCTTGTTGATTCCAATTGGGACATCGAAGCTGCTCAGAAGGAACTCAGAAAAAGGGGAAAAGTTTTGGCTTCCAAAAAATCCTCTCGAACCGCCTCCGAAGGTTTGCTCGCCCTCGCCCAAACCCCCACCCATCTCGCTCTCGTCGAGCTCAACTGCGAGACCGATTTTGTCGCCCGAAACGACATTTTCCGACACTTGGTTCGTCGTTTCCTATTCCTATTACCTCAATGCAATTCTCCCTATCATTCACTCAGTTCTTACTTACTCTCTTCTTCAATCTACAGGCATTATCTTTAGCAAACCAAGCTTTGTCGCTCCATAACTCTTCTTCTTCTGCATTTCATCTTGGACCTCAATCCTTGCAGGTACGTTACTTAACGCTCTCAATGTTGTTGCAATAAACCTCTTAATCAATTCTGTTTTCATTTAAATCATGGCTTGCATTTGCCAGGACACCACGTTGAATCTTGACCATCCAAAGATCAGCGGAGAAACGACCGTTCAAAATGCAATCACTGAAGTGGCTGCCATGATGGGGGAGAATGTGAGGCTTAGAAGAGGTTATGTCTTGCCTGCACCATCCAACGGTTTTATATCTACATATCTTCATACCAGTCCCCAACCAGGTAAAAATTCGTTCCACTTCTTACTTCTGTTCATTTTACTTTCTGCACTGCTCTTACAATACAACTGTTTTGCGACTCTTGCATTGCATCTCGACATCTGGGGCAGTCTATGTATTTACATGCATCAAGTTGTTCGCATGAAATCGGTATCATTTTGTTTTACTGTATACTGTGGTCAGTACCAAATTCTTTGTGGCAACTAGAAACTTAACCTAATAAGGATCCTGACTGTCTCCTGTTTGATTAGGTTTGGGTCGCATTGCTGGAATTTTGTCCCTTGAAGTAGATGATGCTAAAACACAAGTGGAAGCTCTACACCGTGTTGGATCAGAATTGGCCATGCATGTAGTCGCAGCAAAGCCATTATTTTTAACGAAGGAACTCGTGCCTTCTGATGCTTTGGAAAATGAGCGGGAAATTCTTAAATCTCAGGTATAGGTTGATTTCTTTTGGATTCAAGCTCAGGCCTGTGCTGAATACATCAGTCGTAGTTAATATGGAAATTGCGTAGGCTTCTGTATGTTTTGGTTTTTAAGATCTATTTGGGAATTTGTCGTTTATTTCAGTAAAATATATTAATGAATTTAGATGAATGAGCTCACTGCTAGTAAGAATAGAAAAACTGCTGTGTTACTTCATTGAGAACTTACATCACAAAGCAAAGTACATGTAGACCTACAAAGAGGCTAACAAAAATAGCAAGATGTCATAACAGAGCTTCCATAACACCTATCAATTGTTCTGCGCTGATTTAAATTTCTTGTTTCCTTAATTAACGTTTATTTTCCCTTCAGGGGGGATAGGTTTGAAAAGTTGAAATGCTTGCATAGATGCAACTGACCAGACGCCAAATGGCAACTGCCCTAGGTGTCTTTATAAGGACTGTTTAAGATGGTATTGTAGGTTTAATCTGGCTTTGAGCTTAATAGGTTTTAATTATATTTCAATTGGCAATGTTTGGTTCAATTGGGAAAATGGACATTTGAACTAGTTTCTTTATGAACTGTGGCCAGTTACACCTGTACAAGAATGATAACCTTCTGTACATAAACATGGTCCTTTTCCTCTTTCACCTTTTTCCTGCTATAAATACATATATGTGTGGATGAATAAGAGTTTAGGGTTGGCGTAGTTAGACCAATTCAACTCTTGGATTGATAAACGAAATCTTTTCTAGCTATTAAAATTCAGAATTGGAAGAAAACTTTGTTTTTGTTCAGCAATCGTAATCTGCTCAATATTTTATTGGATTTCTTAATTCATGTAGTTCACATACTAAAGTTGCACTTCTTCTACCAATATTTAGAAATTAAGCAAAAAATTTAAACTCTTACTATGGTTTAATTATTTCAGGCAGAGTCCTCTGGTAAGTCTCAGATGGCCATAGAGAAAATGGTTGAAGGACGACTTCGCAAGTATTTCGAGGATGTTGTATTTATGGATCAAAAGTTTATTATGAATGACACTATGAATGTGAAGGTATGTGGTGTTTCTGTGAATCGAAATGGATTCATTTGTGATTTATGTCAAGGTGGAAATTATGATGGCTATATTTATTTTATCAATATCATTATTTTTATTGATGAAAGAAATGAAAACTATATCCATGTGGTGGTTGTCAGTGTGAGTATTGGTGTGGTTTTTACAATTCTTTGTAAGGTTATGGTGGCAGCAAATGCATTCATTATTAAGAAATTTGTAAACAGCCCCTGCATCAAGTTGTAGATTGCCTTAACTTGAGAATTTGGTGAAAAGTGACAATAATGATGTCTTCACTATCTAAAAAGGCAAAAGAGAGGTGCATTTGATATTGAGAGTTTGGTTGTCTTTCTTGGAAACGCCAGACTAATTATCATATTATTGGATCCTATTTCCTTTGATGGTTCAAACTGTTTTTTAATTTGAACTTACACATCGCCCTCATGCCCTGATAATCCTAATCATCTCTAAATAATGATGTCTCCTTGACTTCTTAGTTTATGATAATAACTAGGAAATGAGAAACCTATATTTGCTGCTGGGAGTCTGAGAATTTCTTCCAAGCAAATATGCGATATAAATCTGGTTGGCCCTAGTATGTTTTCCGGACACTAATAAGCAAATGAAGGTGTTTTCTTGTTTGTAGTGCCATTAAGCATTTTTCTGTATTTCCAGGATCACAATCCAGATGTAGAATTTCATGATAAGCTTCCAAATTGTGCTCTGACTAGCGTTAAAAATATATTTAGTGGAATTACAAAGTGCATACTCTTTAGATGTGTATTCGCTAGTTTTGTGTGTATAATGCTGTGTACCTTTTGTGAAGCATCCATCTTTGAGCCAATTTGTTTGGTAATTGATTTTCTAGTATCTCTCATTCTTCTTTGCAGGCGGTGCTGGATAATCTATCCAAGGAGGTGGGTTCATCTGTGAGGGTTGTGAACTTTCTCAGAATGGAAGTTGGGGAAGGAATTGCGAGGTAAAACCAGTACATTTTGGGATACTCTTTTCCTATCTTATTCCAGATTCCAATTGTGTGCCACTGAAACGAAAATCATTGCAATTGCCCTTTAGTTTAAGGGTTTAACCAAATTGTATTAAGTCTTGTAGTTTAGTTAGTGGCGTATTACTGTACACATTCCGTTTTGCTTGTTTTCATCATGCTGTAATTACAGGATTTGGGATTAAAGTGAATAAATATTACTTCGATACGTCTCTAGTAATGTGGCATTTTTAGTTAATTGAAAGTGTTAAGTTTCTCCATTTTATATGATAATGTGTACTACCTAAAGTATTTTTTACCTCGCCATTCTAAAATGATTGTCTTCATACCTAGAAACTTCAGGACCAGTCAAGTTCTTTTTCGACTTTGCATCATCCTATCCCTGACTGACCCATCCAATGCTCTCAAACAATTGAGAATAAAATTGTTGATTAAAGTCCCATCATGTTTTTCATGTCTTGAGAGTTTATTTGAATTTATTTTTGATTGATTTAACTGTTTTACTGACCATCTACATTTTTCAGGCAAGAAACAGATGCATCCGAGACTGTCGCTCAAGTTGCGTAAGTTTAAGGAGATTCTGTCTATTCGGGGAGGAAACCCTCTGAGAGCTCTGCTTTGCTTTTAGGGCTTTTGCTCTCTAGCTGATAAAATTTAAACATGTATGTTCCGATATTGATCCAGCGATAGGATTCGGTTGAAAATTTTGCTCTGTAGTGGAAAGCATAAATGATTTCTTTTAGACTGTATTACTTTGTTCTGGTGCTCCCTCCCTATCCCGCAAAAGCGGTAGTTGAACACATTACTGTAACTTTCAAAATAATAAAGTTATTGTTTTATATCTTTAGTTCACAGTTTCAATTTTATTTTTTCAAAGCTAGCAAATAAATTGATACTTTGGAATTAACGAAACAATTGTCCAACAGCAGACATGGTCTTGTTTGTGTTTTCAATATCGTTCCCTTTCTTCTTTTAAAGCGATTTAAATAAAGTTTCAATCCCATTTTCAACGCCCATTAATGATGGAAGACTCCTTATTAAGAGACCAACCAATCAGCAGTCGTGGTTCTTATAAATAGCACCTCTGATGCATTGTAATTTGCACTTTGGAACGATTAATGAAATATTGCGCATTTTGACAATATTTGTTTTTGAAATCTCCCTAGGCCAAACCTAGCTTTCTTCCTCCTAGATCATTAAATTGGTTCTTGGCTACCCTGATTAATACTAGATCATTATCTGTAATGTGATCTATTCTTCGACTCGTGTCTTTGTATTGAAGCAAAGAGTTGGTGCATCGGTTACTAAGTGCAGCAAAAAATGATCAAGGATTCTCGTAGATAAGGAGCTGGTTAACTATAGCATAACTTGTTTTGAAACTTGGTATGTCGACATACTAAAATAAGAGGAAGATTTATCTAAGGAAATAGTTGACACTGTTAAGTCAGTCGTGGTTCTTGATGCACTTGTTAAAGATTATAGAAGGATTTTCCAAGGACAAAAGCCTATATGAACTAAACGAAAAGTAAACATATTACTTTAGTGGTATATTTTAAGGGATAACAATGAAGAATGTACAGAACTCTGATACTCCGTTAAGGTCTGTTTGTTTGTAATAGGAAGACGTATATGCCATGTTTTATTGCGTTTACAGTTTATTGCCATTATGTTTAACTATTTATAGTGCATTTGGACGCACGTTTTGTGGCCTTGATTTCAATCATTAAGAGACCAACCCAATTAAACTTTTGGCTACCGTAGAATATGGGTTGTTTCTTCCCGCACTCCATAACTTCTGCGATACTCCTATGATTTTAAAAAAATATAGTATCTCTATATATTTTGTATTATTCTTTAGAAGTGTTAAATGAAATTTTCGAGTAGTATGATCTGAAAGTTAAAAGTGTACTCGTGATATAGTTATAATAAGATCGACATATCCGGATTGGATTAACTCAAAAAAGTGTACTCGTGATATAGTTTTTGGAATAGTTGATCTAGATTTTTTTTTTTATTCTGGAAAAGGTGATCCAGAGTCTATTTTTTCTCTAGAAGAGTTGATCCGGAAGAATTGAGATCACCGATATTGTTTTATAGTCAATATCTGCAAATAGTACTGTCCTCTTTTAAACAAAAATATGGTAATGTTCGGAACTCTGTTGTGGTTTTACCTGCATTGATTTATAATCAGTTGAAAATATGATCTGAACCATTTTTTTTCTGGTTAATGAAGATGCAATGGTTCAGGAAAGTTCTTGGCAACGGTCTTTATTTAATTTTCCGTTCTTACTGCGTGTAGATTGTGATCTTGCAAGCCATTTTTTACATTATCTTATATAATACACACAGGGTGGGACAATTGGAAAATGTGGAAACGCAACTGTTATTGCTTCTACTCAACTTTCCGTTCCAGCTAATGATTTAGCACAACAACTCTCTCGGAATCAACTTGAGGATAAACTAAGCAAAATAATTTAATACTTGAGAAGGCAGCATGAGATTTGCCATTATCACATACACAACAAACACAGGAAAAAAATCATGCAAAAGAATGAAACCAATCTAAAGTAGTTTATGACCCCAATGGTGTAGAAAACATGTGTAGGTAATCATGAATATGAGTTCATAGATCCCTGGGAATGAGATGTCATCCAACAGTCCATTAATGTCCAATTATTAGTTAAAAAAAACAACGTAGAAGGTAGCAGAAAGCTTCCTATTCACTGCAACCTTTTCAACACAAGCTAACCGACACGGTCACCGCAAATAATAATGTCACGCAAAGCTACGAAGCTATTTTTTTACTAATTGTCAATTCCGTGAATTCACATGCATTTTGATCAAACTTTTTGCGTCCAGACATTTATAATATAATATAATAAATAAAGTCCCTTCCTTATTTTGTGCTGAAGGCACTACAGATAATGGGATTTGTCATCTGTTGAGAAGGAATAATGCACACCACCTGTGACGTGACGTGACCATAATAATGAGAAGAAGGAATATTATTGCATTTGGGTTTCACGCGTACACTGTCATGGCTACAGATCATAAGCTTCCGTCTCTAAATATATAAAAGAATAAGTAAACAACTTGAAGATGCCAAAGAAGCTTCTTCTTGGCACTACTTTTCATCCTAACGCGGACTCTGTAACAATGTCAACCTTGTGTGTATTTATTAACTGCCTCCTTTGAATCTGAAATTTCTAACTAGACTACTTCACATCACATATTCTCTTGTATATATACTACGTACACACAAGTACATAGCCTCAGAAACACATACATATAGCAACGTTGAAGATGGGGAACTACATTTCATGCACTCTATCAACAGCAGGGAGCAAGCATTGGAGGGGCATAAAGGTGATATTTCCAAGTGGGGAGATTGAGCAGTTTGAAGAAGGAGTTAAAGCAGCAGAACTGATGCTTGAGATGCCAAGCTTCTTTGTGGTCAACACTCGCTCTCTACAGATTGGACGAAGGTTTTCTGCACTGAACGCGGATGAGGAGCTTGAGTGTGGCAACGTTTATGTGATGCATCCCATGAAGAGGCTTAACTCTGTTGTCACACCATCTGACATGGGTGCCTTGTTGCTCACTGCCAAAAGGGTCACTGCAAAAGTCAGAGTTGTTCCTGAGAAAGAAGCTGAGGAGGAGGCTAAGTTGAAGCTTGACGAGATTGAAGAGTTTTCGAGCCCCGAGTTCATGCACAGGTTGTCCATCAGCAGGTCAAAGAAGCCTTTGCTTGAGACCATAGCAGAAGAACCAGTGTGTGCAAGATCATAATCACAAGGACTCAAGTGGAGAGAGAATACTTCTCTCCACGACCAAGTCCAGATTGTGGCTTTCTTGTGATTATGGGACATTTTCATGTTTACCAGTTACGTACACGACATTAATTGCCTTTAGGATTTTCTTTTTTTTTTCTTCATTGTGATTGGAATTGTATGTATTACTAAAACTAGTTCAAGACAATAGACATGCAGTAATTGTAGGCTATTCTTATATTCAAATTTCATTGCAAAAAACTTCAATTCTATTTTAGGGTTTTGGTTAGGATTGAGACCGAAATTTAATGATATTCATTTCTCAAGATTTAATTGAAAGAACTTGGTTCTGTTTACCAGATTGAAGGAATGTGCAGTGGATAATGGTCGTGTCAGAAAACAACTTTGAAGGCTTTCAATTATCAAATTAAAAATCAAAGGACTTATCTTCCCTTTTTGATTACGCGTTTCTTCTTGTCTGTGGGCATCGGGTGTATTATTATCATTTGACTTCTCATATTGTTTATTTTTCAATTAGTATTGCTGAAACTTAATTAGTCTCAAAGTGTCTAGCTGTTAATATAAAAAAATATATTCGAAGATCAAAAGTCATGAACCCAAAATTTAACAACCATCTTAAACTACGATTAAGTCACACAACTTATTCTTTAATTTCAGTAACATTTTTCATATTTCATTCTGTCCTAACATATTTCATACCATTGTTTAATAATGATGTCCTCTTTAAAAAAACTGAACTTGCTGGTAATGGGAAATGTATAAGTGCTTTTTAAGGAATACAAGTATTGAAAAAAATCTTCATGAATCTGTTAATGCTACAGGTACACATTAAGACAATATTTGCTGTAATACATACTATGATCAAAGGTTCATATTGCTACCTAAACGTAACTGCTCTAAATTCAATGGGATAATACAAAATTATGAAATTTACATTGCTATGTACAGAAATGGTAGCAACAAGCAAATGAAGTTCCATTTTCCCCTGAAATGAGAATTAAAATCCGTTAGGTCTTGGTATTAGCATTAGCATCACATATGCACCATGCTCCTTCCCTATCTACTTTGGCAGATCATTTCAGCTACCTCACCCATTACGCTTGTCCCTCTAATTTCTAGTAGGCGCAGAGCCAAGTCTTCTTCATTCATCTGTCTTAATCCGTTGCTCATTCTTTTCAATATACCCACCTCAAGTTCCTGGATCCACAGTGGAGTGCAGCTCACCATCAAGCTCATAAACCCGGACACATACGCACGCCAGGTTGCACAATCACAGCGAAGAGATACTTTCCCATCCAGTGCATTTGCAAGAAAATCTAAATGAATCCCAAGAACCTTTGGTCGTCGTTTTGATGCTGGAGATGAAGAATCGATACCCCAGGAAAACGCCCCACCAAGTACAGCAAAACACGCGAGTGCATAACCTCTCAGCATAGCTACCACAACTCCAGGTTCTACCCCTTCCTGCTCTAACCCTTGCGCTGACAAAAACCAGGAAGGTAGAGTTTCTGTAAGCAAAGATTGAACCAAGCCTGAACCACCAGATATCCAAAGAATCGAAGCCCCAAGAAGAGCAGCATGTTTTACACGGGTCATTGATGCAGCAAGAGAAACCTGTCCGTATCTCATTCCATACTTGGTCTTCTTTAGCTTCTCCACTTCACCCTTGGGCAACCCACCATTAGCTATATCTCTAACCGAAAGCATTAAAAGAGATACAATTTCTTCTGTCAAGAACATGACATCTCTGATAGACCGGTAAACTCTTAAGTAGAGAAACCCGGGAGCAACCGGAGTGATCCCTCTGTAGAAGTGAGAACCAAAGCCATGACCAAGGAGGGTGCCAACACCACCATTGTCATAAATACTGGCAGAACCAAGCCCAAGGGTGGAAGTGAAGCAACTTCTTAAGAGCTGAACTACAGCATCCCTGCTGTGGTGGAAGACAGTTGCAGAAGCAGAGAATACAAAAAAGTCACTCCAACGCTTCACCTTCTGAGCCCACAAAGCACCAACAATGGGCATACATGGCCAGGGGCAGCCAGAAGAAAGGGTAATCAAAGATGGTCCAGCCAAAACAACAAAGCGTTCATAAGATTTATCCAGTTTATATGTTATTGTGAGACTCAGAAAGGCCGCCAATGGCAAAGGAAGTGTAGCTGGAGCATTCCCATCTGCTTGCAGCAGTTAAAGAAGTACTGTCAACTGATCGATCTTGTTGAAAGATAGAAAAAAGATACAAGAGATGCTGAAAACTTTCTGGACTACGCACAGGAGTCCATTTTATGCAAGATAATTACAATAGATACAAATCATTACAGAAAATTTTATTCCTATAAACATGATATATCTATAAATCAAATCATAATAACTTTGATTCTAATTAAATATCCCTATGATTATAAAGATTCTAATTAAATAAGAAAACAAATCATAAAATATAAAAGAGTTTACATGTCCTATGGGATCATCAAAGATACTCAAATATTCTAAAGACGATATCATTGGATATTTCTCATATTTCTAACATAAATAGAACACGTTCACTTCATTTTGGCTGATGTTCATATAAACAGAAAATGAAAATACGGTCTGTCAAAAACTGGGGACAATGAGTTGATATTGCTATGTCAATCATATAGCCCGTAGCTAATTGAGAATTTATTCATCACTCACGAGCTACTTCCAAAAAATAACTATGAATATGCAGAACATGACAAGTTAGTTGGTCTATAGGGAGAAATGACAAATGCTGCAACAATCATCCAGGAAAGGATAAATTGAAATTACAAAGAGGGATTCATCTAAAGAAAGAAAGTAAACTTGACAAACCTATAGCAAGGCTGGGGACATCAACACCTGTGGCTGCTAGAATTTTCTTGATTTGTTGCTCAACAATAGATAAATTTGCAGCAGGGCTTGGCCAATCAGTTCCGTTCATAAAAGCAGGCTTCCATATGCCACGTGTTACTTCAGCTGACAAGTAGCTTACAATGGTTCCCAAAGTTGCCGGAAGAAAATCAGCCAGATCTTTGAGACCTAGATATAAATCAGGCAGATGATCGACTAAGCAAACAACAGCCTAAGAAAAACTTAAAAAATAAGACATCGGCAACCCACTTCAATGAATTCCCAAACATACAATTTTTATATTAACGTACATTTATTCCAATAAGTTAATCTATGACAACTTAACGAAGCATGGATTTACCTAGCCTTAGGCCTGGCTTTCATCTTTGAAGATACCACTAAGATTAAGTTTTTAAAAACATACCTTCTAATATTGTTTGATAATTTTATGGTTTTTCAGCTTCATTGCAAATTTCTGCATTACTAGTAGTCAAACAATTGGCACTCACTCGAAATATGCCCATACTTGGAGTACACAAACTACAAGTCCAAGTCTTCTTCTCTTAGGTCCTCCTCAATTTTATTTAGACATGGAAGAGAGGGTGTCTCTTCTCTTGCATCCTCCTCCATTTATTTACCTTGCAAATCCCCTCTAAGTACTCCTCCAACTAACTAAGTATAATAACTTTCCTAACTATCTTCCCAACTCCTACCAAACACTACTTATTTCACTGACAAGTGGACAAGGACAATCAAGTTAATGAGACAAAAATTACATGAGATTTTGATAGAACAATATCACTTTTATGAAAAAAACACGTGTAATCAATCTTTTCACTTCCTAAGTTATTCCGAGAATCATGAGTCATGTTCAATATTTGATCTTTTCACAGGACATCTTAGTCCTCAGCACTGACATTCTCACATTTTAAAACATGAAAGCCTCGGTATAATCCTGAAACAGTTATTAATGATAAGCAATTGAAAAAAAGGCTTGAATATATTCATGAGTGAACTGGGCAAACCTGTAGCCAATTCACGGGGAGAGAGTCTTCCATGAGCACAGGCGGTAAGAGCAGCATAAAGAACAAATGGAGTTGCCTCAAGGATGTCCCATGCAGGCACTTTTAGTTTCATCAGAGCATCATCTAGTGAAGAGCAAGATGAATTACTGCTTCCTGAAGTTGTAGGTGTCAATGACTGAGCACTTCGATTTATTTTCTTGCATATCATGCTTAGTAGCGCTTCAACAATCTGAGAAACTGGCCCCCCAGGTGCAAGAGGAGAGCAGGTGGAAGCAATACATTCTCGATGTTGCCGATACCAAATGTTTAATTTTGGAAAGGAATCCATAAATAAAGGCTCTAAAGAAAAAGTTATCATTTTTGAAAATCTTCTACAACTTACTCGATCTCTTGGTGATTTACCAAAGGAAGCTAACATACAATTCCTAATCAATAAAAGGTACTCAGGACCTAACTGTGATCCTAAAGCTGGAGTTGCTGCACCGCCCATGACATGCTCAACAGGTGGATGATTAAACCGCCATAATCTCAGCAGGAGAATAAATGCATTAGAGAACACTGCATGACAAGTGAGTTTTTCACCCGTAACAGCAGTCCATGAGACATTAGGAACAGATGATCCAAAAGCTTCACATATTGGCATCAACACAGCAGCAAGTAGCGGAACCTGAAAGAAGAAAGTAAAATGACCGCATAGAATAGGACGACCAACTAAAAGCTTCAATAGTTATTATTGTGATTCCACATTGACTAGGAAGGAACCAATATAGTTCTTATAAGACTCAAACAATCTTCACCTTATAAATTGGTTCTATGGGGCTTGAGTTAGGCCTTAAACTTTAATTGTAATATGGCATTGAAGCATATCCCAGATTGTTATTGGATTACCATATTTGTGTACTCTCTAAATGTCTATTCCCAGGCATCACAAGTGATGTTATTGACACCAACATTTGTCTTCACCCTAGATGTCTAATCCTAAGTGTGAAGGAGCATGTTAATCCAACATCAACTAGAGATATGACCTATGTAACTATAAGATTTAGACATTCTTCACCTTAAAAACCAGTTTCGTAGGATTTGGGTCAGGGGCCTTATGCACATATTTTATGATTATATCAGAATTTATTATAGATCCTTAGTGGGGTCACTCATTTGCCTATTCCTGTGCATGAAGGGGTGTCGTTATTGGCCACCCACATTTGTTTACATTCTAGATGTCTAGTCTTGACCATCGAGGGTGGGGTGTTGAAATTGCCCTTTGACTAGAGATATATTCAATGCAATCCTTATAATGTTTGGATAATCTTTTCTTACAAGCTAGTTTTGTGGGATTAAGTTTAAATCCAAATTTCAATTTTCTAGAAAGAAAAAAAATTAAAATCAATTTTTATTGATAGTACCTTAAAATTGAATAATACATAATTTTTCCTTGTCTGTAGCACAAGGGAGGGTTGTTCTCAAAAACATGTATCTCATTCATATGAGTTTTCCCTTTTCTTTGAGTAAAAAAAGAATGTAGACCACTTGCTATATTAAATAAGAACATACCACACCGTGTAGGGAGAATATCTGAACACTGTCTACAGATGAAATTCCAACCAGAAGGACATTCAACAAAGGAGCATGGTTGATCAAATAGCTTTCAGTCCCAGAATATTTAGGAGGAACTGGAGGTGAAAGCATCTTTACAATGAAAAAAACGATATGTTCCTGCATCCAAAGATAATCATTATAATCATGTAAGTAAAAAAACAAAAGGGGAAAAGGAAGGGGAAGCAAACAAAACGGATTATCAAGAATAAAGAAAAAAAGAAAATAAAATGAAAATGGTGTAGGGATCACCTGCACATTCCAACCACGTACTAGAGATGCCCCACAAAGAATGGTAGCAGCAGATATCTTTTCATCATCCGAGCCATTGATTGCAAATTCAAATATTTTCTCAATCTCTGCTAAGCTTCCATTACATCCACGAGCTTAAATTCAGTTGCGTTACAACTAGTAAATATACAAAATAGAGCATCTGATACCCCGAACTTCAGGAAACTGAAAGGTGTAACTGAAGCCCAGGTATTATGCATATTACAGCCAATTGGACACCTACCACTTTCAAAAACACTTTTATGCATACTTTGAATGTGTGTCTCTACTTAATACCTATGTATGCATTTCTCTTTGCCTCTGAGACAAGTAATTTTCTACATTCTTTACCAAATGAAATAAGGTCCTTTATCCAAGATACATGGGATGGGAGTAATAAACCAAAAGACCTGTTATTACCCTGCCCAAGTTGAATTAAGAAAGGTACTCCTTAACAACTCTTTAATAATATATGCAGTCTATCTATGGTATTTCAATACTAACTCTATGTTACTATGTATTTTGCAAACCACATTAAAGACAATTATAAATTAAAAAAGAAACAGCAAAAAATTCATGATAACGCAAATTTCTGTAACTATAAAAGTCTTGTTTTTCTTTCTTATTTGGGGGGCCGGGAGATAGACAGCAGGATAAATACTGTAGAAAAAATTAGATTATCATAGGAAAATGAAAAGGAAACGGAAAAGTGAAATGAAAAACTAGACAGGATAATAATTTTCTGAGTCGTCGTTGCTGCTTTTCCATGTGGAAATAGCACTCCTAGAGAGAACATGTAATGTATGACTGCAGAAATGATATGAGGTAGCAGCATACCTAGAAGCAGGAGTTGCAACTAAGACATTAACCAATTGAGGAGTCAGTGGTGCTCCCTTCATTAATGATGACCAGCTAGGTAAATGGTTAGGAATACTATGAGGCAGCTGATTGAAAGGTGCACTAACATAACCAGGCCAGAAATATGCTGAGGTATCAAGCAGATGTCTTGCAATACAAGCCTCCACAATCAGATGCCTTAAGTTACCAGCTGCAAGAAAACACAGGATGAGCTATCACTCTCAAACCAAAGAGGTATAATCAGGGGCCCAAGACAAACACAAAATACCCTTATGAAACCACCACATCCGATCAAAATAATCAGAATAAAACAGAAAACTTGATCATTAACAACAAAATTATCAGGAGCATGATAGAGATTGAGCAAAGGTCAGGTTGAATGGACCTGAAATTTATTAAGGAACAATTAACAGGATAAATGAAAGCAGACCCATATTTGGTCCATGTTGCCTGTTTGCACTCATTAGTATGCCTACATTGTCATTTTCTTAATCATGAAATTTCCTTACATGTTAGTTGTAACTGTACAAAAGATGCAAGTGAACAAAGGTGCTTTAATTGTTCTTAAGTTGACCAATTTTATTAGGGCCTCCAGCTGTGAGTTCTTTCTATAACCAAAACAAACATCACTAGAGTTTCATATTATAAGAGCAATTACTTACAACAGTTGGTGGGCAAGTCATTCACATTCGTATATTCCAAGTATCCACTATGTCCTGATACAAACAAAGTAGCCTTGGCAGCAGCCTGATTGGATCCCCATATAACAGATTGTGGTGGAGTGAGTAAATCTTCATAATCACCCAATAGCTGTAAGCTGATAACCAATTCCCCCCGACGCTCTCCCAAAGCCTGTTTGTCCATCCTTTGATTTGTAGGGCTACGTTCAGCTTCTTCAATGAGTTCCCCTTCCTCTTCTTCAATAAGGTTGGCAACTACAAGGGTTGTAATGCACAATAACATACACAAGCAGGTATCAAGACGAGGCACTGGACCCTCACTTGGATCCCTCTCCTAAAAAATGGGGGAATATGTACATCTTAAAACATGTAAACAGAGTCCAATAGCATTCAAATTTCGAGTCACTAATTGCATTTTGTAAAGAACCAGTAAATCAGCTGAATGGAAAACGACCAACAGAATCAAAATATAACAGATATGCTGCAATATCTTATGTTTTTTGGGTGCCTACATCTTATCTTTCACTTGCTAATTTCATCAAGAAGTTTCTCTCTCCCTCCCTCCCTCCCTCCCTCCTTCCCTCTCTCTCTCTCTCTCTCTCTCTCTCGCTCTCTCTCCCTCTCTCTCTCACGCACAAAAAGTATTTGTCCCCATCTAAACTATGAAATTACTAGCCTGCATTTGCTTTCAGGAATTCCCCTTTTCTCACATGGAAGAAATCTTCTCCTACAGCAAATTCTAATTAATTAGTTTTCCTTGGATCAACTCTTACCCTTTGAACTAGCCGCAGTGCTGCAATCCATAAGCCTAAAAAAGCACAGTGCCATGCGGCACCATTAACTGCTTGCAAAGCCTTAACCAACCCTGCAATACGCCAACAATCACTTCAACCAAGCAGTTCAACAACGCACAAACAAAAAAATCTTATCATTGCTAGATTCACCGTTAACTCCAGTAACCATTGCGCCACTGAAATTTATGCTCACCTGTAAGAACTTCAACAGCGCTAGCTTCTGCGACGTGATTTCCATCCATTGCATCCTCAAGGATAAGATCAATAGGAAGCCAAAGAGAAGACCAATTATCATTACAAGATTGAACCGCGCAAGAGCCAGCCATGACGGCATTGAGTTCCAGCTTAGGTGTCGATTTCCATTCAGAAGACAATCCCTTAATCCCGGGAGCGGAGTTGAAATTCAAAGGCAAGAGAGATTCAGGAGTGACCTGCTTCAAGCTCCTCAACACTGTGGAGTTCGCGGCAAGCCGCTGAAGCTGGTGAACAAAAGGTCCCCAGTGCGATGGCCTACAAATAAACATCCACCAAGTCAGCATACAGTACTTAAGCTATTTTTGTCACTGTTCTCTAATCAGAATCAGCTTGAGAATAAGCATAACCAATTCAACTTCAATTCTGACTAGAGAACAGAATGAAACCATCCAACAGTAGCTAATGAGCAGTGTATAACTAGTTTTGGTGTTGCGTGATAACACAAACGCGGGAGCCAAAAGGAGTAATTTACATGTTTCGCTGAACGAGGGAGAGGATTCTTGAAGTGACTTTGTGGTGAAGAAAGCGAGAGATGGTCTCAATAGCCAAGGCAGTGTTTTTACGATGCAAGCTGTCTTTGGTGTGGTTGGGGGAGGCGTCGATGAGCATGTTGTCGACATCGGGATCCGGGAATCTGGCGATCCATCTGGGCTTGTGTTGGAGCAGTCCCTCGTCGTCCAAGGAAGCTTCTAGAAGCTGCGAGACGACGGTGAAGAGAAAGTGGACGAGAACGAGGCCGGGCTGGGGGTCGTGGGAGGAGTAGAGCTGGGAGAAGCGAAGGGCGTGGTGGATGGAGGCCATGACCTTGGGGTAGTTGGGGAAGTGGATGTGGGAGGAGAGGGAGAAGGCGTGGCGGTTGAGGAGGTCGATGTAGAGGGCGTAGGCGGCGGGGTGGAGGTGGCGGTGGGGGAGGACGCGCGTGGAGAGTAGGGAGAGGGCGAGCAAGGGAGGGAGGATTCGAACCGCCATGGCTTTCTCTAGAAGCTTCCAGGCGAGCGGAACATGGTTGTCGAAGCAGGTGTAGGAGACGAGGCGGTGGGCGAGGTCAACGGAAGGGAGGGAGACGCCGGCGGAGTTGAGGGCGGAGCTGACCTGAATTGACCAGAGCAAAGGGTCCATCTTCTTCTCCTGCGCCCACTTAGTGAGTTCCATCACTCCCTCCCACACCATCTCTCCCATTCACCGATCGATCTCTTCGATTCTCGATTCCCCAATTGCTTCGATTCCCTATTCACACTTCATCGTCTTCATCTTCTTCTTCGAATTTTGAAAAGACCGCTTCCACTCACTGTTCCAAAGGTTTCGAATTCTAAAATGTTTTTGTTGAAATCAAAAAATGTAGCAATTGTGATTTCTTACTTGAGTGAGATAAGGTTGGAAGATTTAAAATGAAGCGAAGTTGGACGGGGCTCTTATTCAGAATTCAAACTTGACATAAAGTGAAGATTGTTGTTACTGAGTCTTAGCATTTCTAAGCATGGAATGGAATCATTCACGTCATTTGGTCAACGTCTTCCTCTTTTCCCTTTTCACGCACTCCACCACTCAAATCATTCAAACAACCAATATAGGGCCTGGGCCTCTTCACATGGATAACAATAACAAGCTCATTTCGTTTTTGGAATCTACTTCCTGCACCCCGATCATATGGAACCTGCACCCATCAATTTTGGAAATATCAGAAATGTACTTGACCTTCGTCCTTACATTCTTTACCTCTTCACATGGACTCTAGATACCAACAAATACATTCAATTGGCATATAAATAATTAATTATATTATCCAAATTTATAAAAATTAAAAACGTAAACAAGAAAATAAAGAAATTAGACAAAAAAAAATTGAAAAATATGCCAGCAAACATCACCCAAAAGAATTAAAAAATATTAAATATATTACCAAACACAACGTCAACATAAATAAAAAAATAAAAAATTAAAAGATATGTTTAATAACACAACTTTAATAAAAAAAAATCACAAATCATACATACATGCACGATTCATAGACCACAACAAAATTTATAATTTAAACTGAAAGTATATTTGAAAACATAATTTCTTTATTTTGAAGTATATTTGCGAACACCACACACGTGTAACTTTTTTAAAAATTTGTCCATTATAATTTCCAATAAAATTATAAGTAAAAAAGTCAAGGAAACGTGCTTGTTGAATAATTTCATATTGGACCGGACCACTAAAAAGTTGAGTTGGGATAGTCATGAAAAAGGGATATAAATAAAGAGTTTTCCTCTTTACCATTTGTTTAACTACACTCTTTTCTCATTTTGTTTTTTGTTTTTTTTTTAATCTTTATGTACAGTGTGTCATATTCACTGTTTAGAAATTCCATACAACATTTGAAAACACATGTATATGCTAATTAGTAAAAGAAAACATGTTATAACTAAGAAAAATAAATGGAAAAAAAATTATAGATATAGACAAGTGAGTAGAAGAATATGCCTTGATTTAAACCAGACAGAAGGGAAGAGTG
>Ga0209700_100076_pt1 | contig 138075 bp, 127 predicted proteins | sample SiratroredBW_FD_187528 | JGI IMG/M metagenome (GOLD analysis project Ga0209700, IMG submission 187528) | Root nodule microbial communities of legume samples collected from California, USA - Siratro red BW (SPAdes) (version 2) | ecosystem: Host-associated > Plants > Roots > Nodule | place: USA...
AGAACCCGACCATTGATCTCCTGGACCGTATCGCCGCGACCTTGGGTATTCACTTGTCCGAATTGTTCGCTGAGCCGGCCAAGGGTGCGGCGCCCCCCAAGCCGATGTCCAGAGGACGCAAGCCGGCACGCCCGTGTCGGAATAGGACGTAATTATCGAGAAAGCCATGTTTGTAGCTAATGACGGGAGCAAACGAGCCGGAGCGGCTCAACTTCTGCCACCTGGCGCACCGCCCTCCCCGTTGAGGTCAAAGCGCGCGCGATCAGCCGCAGATGGCCCGGCCTTGAAGGCCGCAATTGAAGTGCTCCACACATCTCAGGTTCGTTCGAATCAGCGGCGGGCGGCCCATCTATGCGGACGTTGTCGCGGACCTTTCATGCATGTCGGCGAGAACCGCTGAAAGAGCGCGCCAAACTGCCAGCCGAAGAGGTACAAGGAACGGTCCGAACCCTGCTCAGTGTAACACCGTCTGCCCATTCTTGACGACCGTAACCCGACGCTCTTGTACGCAAGCTTCGAATGAGATCGAATTACCGTCCCTCCAAAGATTGACGGTAACAATTTCTCCGGGGAACACCGGCGCGGAAAAGCGGGCGCGATGACGATGAAAAGCAGACGGATCGTAGTCGGCATAGCTCTGCAGGACGGCTCTGCAGGTCAGCCCATACGTGCACATTCCGTGCAGAATGGGTCTTGGAAAACCGGCTCGACAGGCGAACTCCGGATCACTATGCAAAGGGTTTCGGTCACCAGAAAGACGATAGATCAGGGCTTGGTCAGGTCGGGTCGGGATATCGATTGATCTATCTGGTGCTCGGCGGGGCACTTGGTGCGGCTCGGGCATCCCCTCCGATGGCCCGCCAAAGCCGCCGTCCCCCCTCGCGAAGGTCGACGAAACGATTGTGACGATCTTGTCGCCGCCCCCCTCTCTGACCACCACCTCGTTCTGAATGATCGCACCTTTCTCCTTACCCTTGTCATAAATTCCCCTCACACGCGCGTCCGCCGTCACGTTCGCTGCGACGGGCATTGACTTGTGAAACGTAATGTCGCGTTCGCCGTCAACAACCATGACGCGATCGAGGTCAATGACTCCGGCGCGTGCGCCCCAAACGCAGACGGAAGCAAACGTCGGGATCACCTTTAATGGCTTCGAAGTTGTAAATGCTTCGTTGACAAATTGTAGCTCCTCCTCTTTCAAAGGATCTGAGCCCATGCCCACTCCAAGCGCATAGAGCATTACCTCCTTGTCAGTCCAGGAATAGCGAGCTCCAGAGGTCCTTAAGTTCAGTGCAGCGGGATAGTCGATCGGCATCTGGGCCTTTCTACCGTTGAGACCATGGCCTGCGGCCGCTCAACTTCATTACGCTTCGTGGGGCGGCGGCCGTACCGCACTCGCGCCGAGTTCGTGCGCTGGAGTTACGGTAAACCTCATTGTTCCGGCAGATCGTCTAACCAGCAGGCGGCCGCGACGTGCGGTCGGGAAAAGATCTTTCCGATCTTCTCGGGAGCTTTGTTCTGGTGGTATCGCATATACACGCGGCCATCCTGTCCTAAGTCCAATATCTCTATTTTTCCTGTGTAATGGGACATGATGTATTTAAATGTCTTCTCAATCCCGCTCAGACGTTGGTTGATGCCGTGTACAATCTCTAGTCCGCGCCGCAGTGCGACTTGGAAGTGCGATGCACCCTTCACCGGCCTCGCTTGAAATAAGTAGTAAGGTCGCACTCCGATTTCGTGACATTTGGCGAAGGTCGCGGCCAATATTTCGGGATCATCGTTGACTTTGGCGAGAAGCACGGACTGATTAAGGAATTGCACGCCCTGTGCTCGCAATGCGCGAACTTTGTGCTCCGCGTCCGATGAGATCTCACCTACGTGATCGAAATGCGTGACGATGATTGGGGTCTTACCCGACTTGAGGATTCGCTCAAATAGTGCCGGTAAAGCGGAATCTTCAAACCGCCTTGGTTGATAGGCCAGCATCTTTGTGCCAAATCTAATCGAACTCAAATGATTGATAGGCAGCAGGTGGTCAACGATCTTGTTGAGTTTGGCCGTGCTAAGCACGAATGGGTCCCCTCCGGAAAGGAGTACGTTCGTCATCTCAGGATGGCGCACAATATACTGCGCGGCCTGATCGAAATCCGGCGCGATTTCATCGGAAGCTTTGCCAACTATACGCTTGCGAAAACAATAACGACAATATGAACCACAGCGTTCTGTCACCAATAATAAGCCGGTCTGTGCGTACTTGTGCTGCAGTCCCGGCACGACCGTGTTGTCGTGCTCGCCGCTCGTATCCAAGGTGCCAGGGCTCTCGAACTCCTGGACTGAGGGCTCTACAATGTACTTCAGCTGTTCGTAGTAAGCACTTTTGGTGATCTGTTCGCGATAGAACTTTGTGACATGATAAGGCGTGATGTTGTTGACGCGCAGTTCACTCTCGCTAACGACGCGAGTTTCTTCAATGAACTTCAACACGTGTGCTCTGCAATCCAGCGGATTAGCTGTGATTTCCATTTGCGCACCTCGTCTGCCCTTATCAGCGCGTTTGATTCAATGCGATCTTCCCCGTCTACATACAGCATCAACAGTGGATCGATACCTACCTATTGTGGTGAGGACTATCGGACTCGAGAGTTGAGAAAGGCGCACTGGTACTCGCCAGACGGCGGCGCGCCGAGGATAGCGGCGCGATGGCGAACCTAAGTCGCAGCCATGAGAGCGTGTTGAGATCGAATTGAATCGCAAGGGGTTCCCAAACAGGCGACGCGTGATTCATCCTCAAGGCGGGGAGGAGGGCTGGCGGGGATGGCGCATGGGGAGGCTCTTCCGATTTGGGTGATCAAGGCCGTGGTTGAGGCCGGTCTTACGCGAAACGAGGCGGCACGGATTTTCCGGGTCGGGATCGCGAGCGCGATCCATTGGGTGAGGGGTTCGAGAAAACGCGCCGCACAGCAGTTTTGCCGACCGGGCGCGGAGCGACGTTCCGCGTTGAAGCGGCACTGGGATTGGCTCCTGGACGATCTGACGCTCGATGCGATCGCCGAGCGTCTGCTTCGCGCGCAACGGGCGTAAGCCGACAAGTCGATGCTGTCCCGGTTTTTCGCCGCCGAGGAGATCAGCTTCAAATAAAACCGTGCAGGCCAGCGAACAGGATCGCCCCGAAGTCGCTGAGCGCCGGGAAGCGTGGCGGCGTGAAGGACTTTGGTCGCCCTTGATTTTCTTTGATGAGACTTGACGACAACCGTGATGGCGCGTCGTTACGCCTGGGCCGATGTCAGCGCACGCGCCATCGGCGATGCGCCGAACGGCCATTGGAAGACGACGTTCCTTGCGAGCCTCACCTGCGAGGCGTGATTGCATCTTTCGTGCTCGACGGGCCGATCAACGCTGAGTGGCCCATGTCGAGCAAATCCTCCTCCCCTTGCTGCGCGAGGGCGAGACGGTGATCCTCACAATGTGTCGAGCCAGAAGAACGAAGAGACCGCGTGCCTCATCGCAGGCGCCGGCGCGCCTACTATTCCTGCCGCCCTACAGCCCCGATCTCAATACGATTGAGATGGCATTCGCCATACTCAAAGAACTGCTGCGGCAAGCCCAAGCCAGAACCGCCGATGCCCCCTGGGATCTCATCGGACGCACCCTGAACATGTTTACTTCTGAAGAATGTGCCAACTACGTCCGTCATTGCGGATACAATCGCTTTGCTCGCGACAGGCTCCAGCGAACCGCGCAGCATGCCTAAGATGTGCAACAAGCGCGCCCACACCACGCGACCGCCGCCTCCTCAAAATCGAGGTGAGCGCCATCCCAATTGTGAAGGACACCCTTGAAAGGCCCTCATCGGAATCAGGACCTGGTATGCCGGGGCCCACATTCATGAGTTATTTCAGTGTGCGAGGCCGCTTTAGGTTGAATAGCGCCTCGACCATCGCCAAGCTGGATCCGCTCCAGCTTTTCAATGCCCAGCGCCGATAGGCGAGAGCCGGCTCGCATTGTACCCGGCTCTCACACGAGAATGGCACCGCCTGCTCGCGCCTTTTCAGCAAGTCTTATGGACAAGAAAAAGAAGCAGATTGCCCGCGCTGGTTAGCCGGTCCTGGCGGGATAAGCTCGAAGGCCCGGCTCCGCTCGACATTGCAGGGCGCAACTTAGTCTTGGACCGCCAACGTCTTACGAAAACCGGACGTGCGGACACTGCTAGGCAGCCTCAGCGCCCCGTGATTTCAATCTCTTGATGTGCGGTACGCCGGCGTCAATCGCAAGCTCGTCCGTGGCCCAATGAGGACTGCCGATTTTGTTGACGGGGTACGGCTCAGTCGCGCGATTGTCCCAGATTGCCACGTCGCCTGATTTCCAGCTCCAGCACAGGGTGTTCCGGGGCGCAATGAGATAGGATTGCAGCCGTTCGAACAGTCTTTGGCTGGGATAGCGCTGCAGGCCGACAAAGTTCTGCACGGAACGACCGAGCGAGAGCATGCGGTCGCCGGTCTCGGGATGAACACGAACAATCGGATGTGTCGTTTCGTAGATCGTTCCGGTGGATACGCCGCACCAAGGCCTCTTGTTGGCTTCGGTGGCCCCCTCTGTCGCAGTGAGATCGGATGCGACGAAGCTTACAGCCCAGAGGTTATCTGCGAGCATCCGCAGGGGATCGGGAAGATCAAGATAAGCGGCCGCCCTGCTCGACCAAGCAATGTCGCCGCCAAAAGGCGGGATCGCTGCGCGCCGCAGCACCGAAATGGCTGTGCGGACGCGCTCATCGTTCATCTGGTTGAGATGACTGCAGGCGCGATCAGGCAGCTCCTGCCGGATCGTTAAACCGCCCATCGTGTCCGCCATTGTGGGATTCGGTATCAGCGAGCCGAGCCGGAGCACAAAACGCTGTTGCTGGGCATCATCGAGATGTCCCTGATCACGGAAGAAGATGACCTTATGCTCTAGCAGCAGCCGGTTGAACGCTACGATGACATCGTCAGGCAAATCGTCCGACAGCGTAATGTTCTTGATTTCGGCACCAAGCCGGTCCGCGTGCTTGACGATGTCTGCTCGCGGAATGACGTTATCAACAGCCATTGTTTTACTCATGACGGCGCCTTTCTCTGTGGATGTCTAAACAAGCTCCGTGGTGGTCGTGTCTGGCGACAAACGCGGCAAAACAATCTTGATGATACACACCCGAATTGTCTGAGGGTCGGTCACCACGCCGCTCAATGGCGACCAATTTTGATACACACCACCAGCATCTTAGAATCCGACTCCCTCTGCGTGTCGACACGGCTAGTGCCGTTCTCATCGATGGACACTCGCATATGAGGCCAGCAGATCGATTTGCAGCCTGATCAACAGTGCAGATCATAGACGCAACACATGTCCAGTCCATGAAACGAAACCAGCTTTCTTTTCGAGCTTGCGTGACGTTCGCCTCGTCTCAGAACTCGTGCTTGGAAAATCCTCGACCAACGACTGGGTCGCACCTCATAAAACCCACATGCGTCATCCGCGCGATGAAGATTGGAACGGGTTCGTGGCATCCGCTCGCGAAGCGGATAGCACCCACCGCCTGGAAGGATCTCTACCTATAGATGTATACCACTTATAGAACTACTTCAACGGGTTCACAATCATTTGTTTGCGACTTCGAGTTGTTCAATGCGCGGCTTGTTTGATCAGCTGTGGTTTGCTGTCATGACTTTGGCTAGCGGGAGAGCCGCGCAAAACAAGAAGGCTGCAACTTCCGATGCGCCTTAACAACGGACTCAATCCCTCGATTTTCTCGAAATTTGCACTCGGCACGAACGCAGGGTGCGTAATCCGATGCAAGCCGGCCACTGATTCCGACGCAATCCGGCCACCGATTCCGACGGAAGTCGGCCACCCATTCCGATCGAAGCCGGCCACCCTCTTGAGATCGGCCTGACGCTCTCGAAGACGGCGATCGAATCGCGGACCAGCCCTCCTTTGCGGCCAAGCAAGGGGAGGTCTGATGCCCGCCGAGAGAGCGCCGATGCGGAAGGTTCGAGAAGTCTTGAGACTGCGGCACGCCCTTGGCGTGAGCGAACGGCAGATCGCGGTCACCGTCGGCATCAGCCGATCGACGGTTGGCGAGTATCTGCGGCGGGCTGCCGTGATCGGCATCACCTGGCCGGTGCCGGAAGGGATGGACGACGGCGAGCTCGAGCGCCGGCTGTTCACGCCGCCGAGTTTCGAGGAGAAGCCGGCGCGGCCGTTGCCCGACTGGACGGCGGTGCACCGGGAGCTGAAGCGGCGCGGTGTGACGCTGCTCCTGCTGTGGGAGGAATATCGCGCCGGGCACGCCGACGGCTATGGCTACAGCCGGTTCTGCGATCTCTACCGGAAATGGAGCGAGACGAACTCGCCGACCATGCGGCAGGTGCACGGGCCCGGAGAGAAGTTGTTCGTCGACTTCGCGGACGACACCGTGCCGGTGTTCGATGCCGCGACCGGCCGCGTGCAACGGCTGGCCCATGTCTTCGTCGCGGTGCTGGGAGCATCCAACTACACCTTTGCCGAGGCGCGCTGGTCGGAAGGGCTGGCCGACTGGATCGGGTTACACGTCAATGCCTTGCGCACGATCGGCGGCGTGCCGAAGGCGATCGTTTGCGACAATCTGAAGGCCGGCGTCACCGCCACCTGCCGCTATGAGTCGGACATCAATCGCACCTACCAGGAACAGGCCGAGCATTACGGCACTGCGATCCTGCCCGCGCGTCCGAGGAAGCCGCGCGACAAGGCGAAGGTGGAAGTGGCAGTGCAAATCGTCCAGCGGTTCGTGCTGGCGCGGCTGCGCAACCGGCGCTTCTTCTCGCTTGACGACCTCAACGCGGCCATCCGCGAGGCGGTTGCCGACCTCAACGCCAAGATCATGCGCAAGCTCGGCGTGAGCCGCAACGAGTTGTTCGCACAGATCGACAAGACGGCGCTCAAAGCCTTGCCGCCGCTGCCGTATCAGTACGCCGAGTGGAAGCCGTCGCGTCCGACTATCACGTCGAGATCGCCGGCCACTACTACTCGGTGCCCTCACGCCTGATCCGCGAGGAGCTGAGGCGCGCATCACCGACCGGACGATCGAGATCCTGCACAAGGGCGTCCGGGTCGCCAGCCACGCCCGCTCTTCCGTACCCCATCGCCACACCACGATCCCGGAGCACATGCCGAGCGCGCACCGGCGCTATGCCGAATGGACGCCAGCACGGATCAAACGAGAAGCCGCCAAGATCGGCCCGCCACGATCGCTCTCGTCGAGGCGATCATGAAGGCCAAGCCACATCCCGAGCAGGACTTCCGGGCTTGTCTCGGCATTCTGCGGCTCGCGCGCAGCTACGGCTCGGCCCGCATCGAGGCCGCCTGCCGGCGCGGTAACGACATCGGCGCGACCTCCTACAGCTCGATCAAGTCGATCCTGCAGCACGGCTCGATCGCGCCTACGCAAACGAGAGGCCGCCGGACGATCCACCGATCCGCCACGGCAATATCCGCGGCACCGATTACTACCACTCAAGAAGGGAGAGACGATGTTGACACATCCCACCCACGACCGCCTCGTCGCACTCGGGTTTAACGGCATGGCGAAGGCCCTCGACGAACAGCAGCGACAGCCCGACATCGCCACGTGGCCTTCGAGGAGCGCCTCGCACTGCTGGTCGATCGTGAGGCGACCGAGCGCGAGAACAAGCGGCTGGTCGCGTTCGCCAGCCTCCGGCAGAACGCCGTCGTCGAGGATATCGACATGAAGGCGCCGCGCGGGCTCGACAAGCCGCTGTTCCAAAAGCTCGTCGCCGGCGAGTGGATCGACCGGCATCAGAAGGATCGGCCCGGCCCCCTTGTGATCGCCACCCACCACGCCTGCCGGCGGCCGGCGCTTCGCCTGTCGAACCCGCCCACGTCGGACGAGCTTCTGAGCGCGGCATATTATAGCGATCTCACTGCTCTGATGGTGCCGGCGCCCGACGATGGTCGCGGCGCGCTGCGGCCTGCAGACCTCTGGATCCACGGGCACACCCACGAATCCTTCGACGCCGTGATCGGCGAGACCCGCGTCGTGTCGAACGCGAAGGGCTACGGCCCGTGGCCGCCGCGGGAGCGCGCCTGGGACAATCCGGATTTCAACGAGAAGCTCATCATCGAGATCTGAAAGGGGCCGACCATGACCGACGCCGACCAGAAACACACCGAGACCCGCCCCGCCCTTTCCATGGTTTCGGATGCTTCGTCATGTTCTCCCCCAAGTCCCGCCGCGGCCGCCTCGATCTCTTCTCGTCCGCCAAAGCCGCTTCCCGGTCCCCGCGCGACACCCAGCGCTCCGAGAGGCGCTCGGACGCCTCGTCGACCAGAATTGCCTGGCGCCGGGCACCGTCCTGATCGACCGGAGTCGTGTGGCCGGAGCTGGGTTGCCGGAGCTGCTGATACAGTTCTTCGGCTTGCTTGAGTAGGAACTCATGACTTTGCCGTAGAGTTCAGGAGTAAGCGTGGCGTTGAGGCCCTTGAGAATCTTCGTACGCAGTCGTGAGAGCGCCGCTAGAAGAGTCATCTTCAGCAAGGGTGCTCACAATGGACGACCATTCGGACGACATAAGACGACCGTTGTCGTCGCGTATCGAAGTGTATGCTGGCTCAGGTCGCAAGCAGTGGCCGGATGATTTAAAGGCCCAGATCGTCGCGGAAAGCCTCGAGCCAGGCGCGATTGTAACGGATGTTGCACGCCACCATGGCTGCCGGCCGCAGCAGGTGCATGACTGGCGGCGGCGGGCGCGTTTAGGGCAATTGGTGCTGCCGGCTCCGGCGGATACGTTATCTTTCGTGCCTTTGGGGTCGGAATCATCGCCACCGGCGGTCGCGGAGTCCTCCCGATCACCGGATGCAGCCGTCGTGACGGTTGAGTTCCAGGGCGCCCGCGTGGAGGTGCGCGGGACGCCTGGCCTTGCTGTGTTGAGTGATGTGTTCTTGGCGCTTCGACGGACACGTTCATGCTGACGCCGCCCGCGAGCCTCATGATTTACGTGGCGACGCAACCTGTGGACTTCAGAAAAGGTGCGGAGGGCTTGGCGCTGTTGGCGAAGGAGACGCTGGGCCATGACCCGATGAAGGGCGTGGCGGTGGTGTTCCGTGCGAAGCGCGCCGATCGGGTGAAGATTGTCGTCTGGGATGGCAGCGGCCTTGTGATGTATTGGAAGCGGCTCGATGGCAGCGGCTTCAAATGGCCTCCCATCGTAGCCGGCGTGATGCGGATGAATGCCGCGCAGCTGTCCGCGCTTCTGGCCGGCATGGATTGGACGCGGATGCACGCGCCTCGAATCCCGCAGCCGAAAGCACTTGCGTAGGACATAAAATCTTCGCTGCATCGGGGCGCGAAGCATGGCAGACTTGGGCCAATGAGTGATTTGCCTGATGAGCTGCCGAGCGATCCAGCCGAGCTGCGTGTCTTTGCCGCGGCTCTGCTGGATCGCTGCGCCAGGCTCGAGCGGTTGCTCAAGCTTGCGAAGGATGCGCAGTTCGGTCGATCGTCGGAAAAGCTGGACGCTGATCAGCTACAGCTTGTTCTGGAGGACATCGAAGAGGCCGTCGCGGCTTTCGAAGCAGCTGAGGATCGCGCCAATCCCAGAGCCCGCGAGAAGAGAACTGCCAAGCGCAGAGCCAACCGTGGTCAGCTTCCGGAGCATTTGCCGCGCATCGTCGAAACCCTGATGCCGGCTGCAACCTGCTGCCCGTGCTGCGCAGGCGTCCTTTTTGAGATCGGTCACGATGAGAGCCAGAGGCTGGACGTCGTACCGGCGCAGTATCGTGTCATCGTCACCCGCCGGCCCAAGCTGGCCTGCCGCGCCTGTCACGGCGTCGTCCTCCAGCACGCTGCTCCTGAGCGATTGATCAGGGGTGGATTGCCCACTGAGCGGCTTGTCGCGCATGTGATCGACGCCAAGTATCATTGGCATTTGCCGCTTTACCGCCAGGCGCAGATGCTGGCGACGCACGGTATCGCCATGGACCGTTCCACGCTCGCCTTCTGGGTCGGCTATGGCGCCCAGGAATTGAAGCCCCTGTGGCATCGTCTGCGCCAGCTTCTGCTCGCCTCTTCGAAGCTCTGTGTCGATGAGACCCCGGCGCCGGTGCTGGATCCGGGGCGCGGCAGGACCAAAACCGGCTACTTCTGGGCGCTGTCACGCGATGACAGGCCCTGGGCCGGACCTGACCCACCTGGCGTGGTTTACGCCTATGCACCGGGCCGTGGGGCCGTTCATGGCTTGAGGCTGCTCGAGGGCTATCGCGGCATCATCCACTGCGACGGCTATCAGGCTTACAAGACCATGACCCGAGAGACGCGTGCGGACGCCCTGTCCGGAACGCTCGCCTTCTGCTGGTCGCATCTGAGGCGCCAGTTTGTGAAGATCGAGCGCGAGGCTGCTCCGGCGCCAGCTCCGGTTGCCCGCGAGGCTCTTGCGCGCATCGCCCAACTTTACGCGGTCGAGAAAGCGCTCCGCGGCCGATCGGATGCCGAGCGCCGTGCTGGCAGGCAGGCGCATGCCCGACCTCTGGCTACAGCCTTGAAGCAGTGGTTTGAGGCCAAGCTTGATTACCTTGCACAAAAGAGCGACACGGCGAAGGCCTTGCGTTACGCGTTGCGTCATTGGGACGGCCTGACGCTCTACCTTGATGACGGGCGCATCGAGATGGACACGAATGCTGTCGAGCGTGCGATGCGGCCGATCAAGCTCAACGCCAAGAACTCCCTTTTTGCCGGTTGCGACGAGGGCGCCGAGAATTGGGCAGTCCTGGCTTCGTTAATCGAGACCTGCCTATGCCGCGCTCGGCATAGGGCGGTTTATGCCGCCCGCCGAACTATGCCGAGTCGGCTCGTTTTCCCCAGATTTCTGCCTGACCGGCGTTTGGTCGGTTCGGCATAGTTCGTTCTGTGCCTCCGCTTTCAACAGCGGAGAACAGGAAGATGGAAGCTGAAGAGTACTTGGGCAGAAGCCGGCTGTACCGGCGTCTCAGAAGCGGGCCGCACGGACGGCTCGTCGAGTGCTACGCCGTTCGTCTCGTCGAAGAGAGGCTCGTTCGGCACGGCGCGTGGCGTTGCCTCAACGTAGTTGGCGGGCTCCTGAGTTGGATCGCAGGCCGTCGCTACAAGCTGATTGATCTCGATGAGCAGGTCGTTGAGCGGTACCTCCGACATCGAGGCGGGAGGCAGTCTATCCAACCCGGTGACCGAGCTGCGCTCAAGCGATGGTTGTCGGTGCTGCGCGAGGAAGGCGCGATCGCGCCGTTGGTGCTACCGCCTCTCACCCCGCACGAACGGATCTTCAAGGAGTTCGATGCCTACCTGCGATCGGAGCGCGGCTTGGCCCCGAGGTCCATCGTCCGCCATCTCCCAGTCATCCGCAGGTTCCTGCACGAACTGTGCTCCGGCGGCGCCGGCGCCCTGGGCAAGATCAGCCAAGAGGACGTGATCCGCTACGTTGAGCGCCACGCCCAGGATTGGAGCCCGGGAACAGGCAAGGCGATGTGCTGGTCGTTGCGTGCCTTTCTCCGTTACCTCCACCATCGGGGGCTGAACTCGCGCCCGTTGGCGGATTGCGTTCCATCGATGCGCCGATGGAAACTCGCAACTCTACCGACCTTTCTGCCCGCCGCTCAGGTGCGGAAGGCTCTCGACAGTTGCGACCGAGAGACGGTGATGGGACGGCGCGACTACGCCATTCTGTTGTTGCTGGCCAAGCTCGGCCTGCGGGCCGACGAGGTTGCGACGCTCACCCTCGACGATATCGACTGGCGCGCCAGCGAGATACTCGTTCGCGCCAAGGGCCGACAGCGTGCACGAATGCCGATACCGCCAGACATTGGCGCGGCTATCGTTGCATATCTGCGCAATGGCCGCCCAAAGTCGTCCTGCCGACGGCTGTTCGTCCGCACACTCGCGCCACACGTCGGCTTTGCTTCCGGATGCGCGATCACCATGATCGCCAAGGCCGCTCTCGATCGCGTTGGAATCGAAGGTTGCGCCCACCGCGGCGCCCATATCTTCCGACACAGTCTCGCTACCGAGCTTCTCCGATCTGGCGCGACCTTGTCGGAGATCGGACAGCTGCTGCGGCACGAGAACCACGACACCACCCGTATTTACGCGAAGGTCGACATCGATGCGCTGAGAACATTGAGCCTGCCCTGGCCGGGAGGCGTGCAATGACCGATCTGCGCTCCGCACTCGATAAGTACCTGAGCATGCGCAAGGGGTTTGGATACAAGTACGAGCACCAGACCCGTCGGCTCGCCGACTTCGTTGCCTTCATGGAGAAGCGCAAAACCAGGATCATCACGACGAAGCTGGCAATGGAATGGGCAAAGCTGCCGCCCGATCGTCATGCATCCTGGGCGCTGCGATTGAGCGACGTGCGCGGGTTCGCGCGCCATGTCGCCAACTTCGATCCGAGAACGGAGGTGCCGGCCGTCGGCATGCTGCCCGGATGGAAGCGCGCCAAGCCATATATCTACAGCGACGCGGAGATCGATGCGTTGCTGACGGCAGCGCTGGCTCTGCCGCCAGCGGGCGGGCTGCGCCGATGGACCTACCATACCCTGTTCGGGCTGATCGCGGTGACGGGCATGCGTATATCCGAGGCGATGGGCCTGGAGCGTGATGACGTCGACCTCGACGCCGGCGTGCTGACGGTCCGGCTGACCAAGTTCGGCAAGTCGCGGCTCGTGCCATTGCATCCGACGACGAGAACCGCGTTGCGCGACTACGCCCACCGGCGCGACGCGATGCTCGGATCACGCTGCTCGACCTTCTTCGTTGCCGAACAGGGAGGCCGCTTGCTGCACCAGTACGTTCATCGCGTCTTCTGGCGATTGTCCCGAGAGATCGGGCTGCGGCGCCCAGGTGATCGTACCGGGCCACGCGTGCACGACTTCCGTCATCGCTTCGCCATCCGGACGCTGCTCGACTGGTATCGCGAAGGCAAGGACGTCGAGCAACAACTCCCAGTGCTCTCCACTTACCTCGGCCACGCCTGCGTGCGCGATACCTACTGGTATCTCTCGGCCTGCCCCGAGTTGATGGAAGAAGCGGCGCGGCGTCTCGATCGGCGATGGGAGGTGACGCCATGAAGCCCGCCTGCAACGTCGCCACATTGATCGAGCGCTTCTTCACCGAGCGCCTCATGCGCCAGCGCAATGTTAGCGGCAACACGATCGCCTCCTACAGAGACACGTTCCGGCTGCTGTTCATGTTCGCACAGGTGCGGCTCCGTAAGTCCCCATCGGCCCTGACGCTCGCCGATCTGGATGCAACGTTCATCGGCGCGTTCCTCACCGATCTCGAGGTAAAGCGCGGCGCCAGCGCGAAGACGCGTAACCTGCGTCTGACGGCCATCAGATCCTTCTTCAGGTTCGTGTCCTTCGAGGATCCGGCACACAGTGCGCTGATCCAGCGCGTGCTTGCCATACCGAGCAAGCGCCATGACAAGCGACAGGTGCACTTCCTGACGCGCCCTGAGATCGAGGCGGTTCTCGCCGCGCCCGATCGAACGACGTGGCTTGGTCGCCGCGATCACACCTTGCTGCTGGTCGCGGCCCAGACGGGCTTGCGCCTCTCAGAGCTGACTGGCCTTGACCGGGATGCCGTCCACCTCGGGTCTGGTGCACACGTACGATGCGTCGGCAAAGGGCGGAAGGAGCGGACCACTCCGCTGACCACACTCGCTCGGTGTGCGCTCCAGGCGTGGCTCAAGGAACCGTTGCGGAAAGGAGCAACAGCGTTGTTCCCGAACGTGCACGGGGGCCGGCTCAGTGCTGATAGCGTCCAGTCCCTGCTAGGAAAGCATGTTCGTGTCGCTCACAAGAGTTGTCCGTCTTTGAAGGCCAAGAGCGTGTCGCCGCACGTGCTGAGGCACAGCGCTGCGATGGAACTATTGCAAGCCGGCGTCGACTGTTCCGTGATCGCGCTGTGGCTCGGTCATGAATCGGTCGAGACGACGCAGGCGTACCTGCACGCTCACCTCGCCCTCAAGGAAGCTGCCCTGGCGAAGCTCAAGCCGTACGAGCGCGGCAAGCGAACCCGCTTCCAGCCGAACGACCGCCTACTCGCCTTCCTCGAGACGCTCTGAATGACCAGACTATGCCGAATGGAATGGGGCTGCCCTGCACGCGATCGACGGTGCCAGCGTGACAACGGCGTGCCATACCAAATCCGTTCGGCATAGTTCGGCGGGCGGCATAAACCTGTAAGCTCAATGGCGTCAGTGCCGAGCACTGGCTCGCCGATGTTCTCGCGAAGCTCGTCAATGGTTGGCCTGCGGCGCGACTGGACGAACTGCTCCCTTGGGCGTCGATCTAAACGATGCATGCACGCGATCCGAGGCTGGCGGCATGAGCCTGAACACGACCGCAGTCCGGATCAAGGTGACCCTCAAGGATGTGAAACCGGAGGTGATGCGATGCCTTGTCGTGCCGCTCACGCTGCGCCTTGATCGGCTGCATCTGACGCTTCAGGCGACGTTTGGCTGGACGAACAGCCATCTCTTCGAGTTCCTGGCCGGCGAAGGACGTTGGGGTATCCCTGATCCCGATGGAGATTTTGGCCCTCAGCCCATCGATGCCCGCAAGACGCGGCTCTCTAATATCGTTCAGGAGACCGGCGCGAAGACGATCCATTATCTCTACGACTTCGGCGACAGCTGGGATCACGTGATCAAGCTTGAAAAGTGGTTCGACAACACGACAACGGAGGGACTTCCGTTCTTGCTCGAGGCCGCCGGCCGTTGTCCTCCGGAAGATGTCGGCGGTGCGCCAGGCTATGCCGAATACCTCGACGCCATCAGCGACCCCACCCATCCGGAGCACGAACATATGCGCCTCTGGGGCCCGGAGCAGTTCGATCCCAACGTCGTCGACCGGAAGGCGCTTGAGGCCGCTGTCAATGCGTTGTCCGACATATGGAAGCCGCGTCGGCGCACCATACGCTCAAAATAGACGTCAAGCGCCAATCAAATGGGCCTCAGAGCTACGCTTACGTTCAGGAAAACGCTCAAGAAGTGGAGTATCAAAGACCATTGAGCAGGCAACAGCCTGGGCAAGCGACGGACATGTCTTTAGCGACTCTGTTTTTGATACAGCGGCGGCGGTCTTGTCGTACCGATTAGCAATGCGAACCCAGCTTGGGTGAGACGCCAGCGGTGAAGTGGATGGACGTATGAGATAGGTCGGTAATCCATAACTCGGTGCGTCCCATAAAGCACCACGGGGCACGCGCGTCATGGGCTCTCATCATTCCGGACTCTGGTAGACGCGGAATTGTGCAGGAACGAAGGAATAGACGTCCCGCTTTCATTTCTCTTTCATGTGGCTTCGCCAGAAAACGCAGACCTCATGACGTCAAGAGCACAAATGGGCTGCCAAGTGACGCGGTCCCTTTGACTTTTCTTCAGCTACGTGTCCTCCACCTAGGCTGCCCGGCCCCTCCGTAGCGGCGCTTACGCTTCCTCACTTCCTGTGGCTATATAGCTTCCGATTGATTGTTCCGGTATAGCGGGTAGATTAACGATCGCCCAAAAGAGTGCCTGGCCGAAGCACACATGTAGAGTTGGAAGCGTGTCAGATTTTCAAACGAAAGAGCCTCACGAATGCAATCGAGCAATTCCTGATCCAGGCTCTCATCCCCATCGGTCTGAGTTTCTTTCGAACGTTTTCCCTCTTAAATCCCCCGCCACACTAAAACCGCTGCTAAAAGTAAAAACGTTGAGGGCCGCCGGCTAAGAACCGGCTGTTTTCGTCTAAGCCGCCTGCCACGAACTGCCGACCTCTCCACTTGTAGAACGTGAAGTTAAATCCTGGGGGATCGAGATCGAAGGAATAGAACCCCTGCTCAGATCGGTATTCCGAGGCGCTCGGGCAGCAGAAGAATAGCGTTTGATGATTGTCCTTGCCCGTTAGATCACATCGGCCGAACTGAGGGACCCAGAACTCCTTATGATCATGCCCGAACAAAACGAGGTGCATTCCTGCTCGCACGCAGAAGCGCACGAACTCCTTGTTGTTTTCCATCAATGTAGTTGATTGGCAGTCAAACGGGTGATGATGCAAGAGCGCGATCCGCACGCAATTGGAGTATCGCACGGTCATCGGATTTCCCTGAAGGTTGGTTACTACTCCGCCAGCTCCGGCTTGGCTAATATCTCTTGCTAACTGGTAACAGTAATCCATCGCGCCCTGATCTATCCTGCCGCGGGCTAATCGGTCCCACGGCCACAACCGCGCGAATACCCCTGGGGTCGAGTCGAATACGAAAAAGAGGACTGCGGGGTCAGAAACGTTAGCAGTGTTTCGGAGACCTCGGACATAAGGGTAATTGGGATGAGGAAGATTCAAATTTAGAGCGTTCTCAAACACGGCCCCCTGACGTTGAAAGCCAAACCAGCTCCGGTCCCATCGGTCATGATTGCCAGGAAGTAAGAGCCGTCGATCAGGAGTAGCGTTGAGACCAAGTGTGAGAGGTAGAGCCGGATGCCCTGCTGCGAGTACGTTGCTTTGAATGTACGATAGACCGGTCGAAAACGACTCCGGAGAGCCGTCAGTGGACAGGTCGCCTGTCACGAGTAGCGCATCGTACTTGCGATCCTGAAACTGCAGCGCGTCTATCTCTCTCGCTAGGCCGACTAACTTGCTGAACGAGTGGCATCCTGCGCGCAAGCCGCGCTGATAAAAGGCACGCTTCGCGTGAGCAACTTGCGGTACAAAATGGAAATCAGAGACTTGAATAATTTTTGCTATTCGCGCCATGAGCCGCCCTCCGCGGTCGCCCTACTAGAATGCAGCTATCTCAATTCGCCTTCCCTTGTAGCTCCTGCAATCGCGACGTCTGAAAAGGAAAGAGGCGGTCGCGGATACGCGAGCTCTTTGGACAACGTGATATTGTATGGGATCGCGCGGCGGAAGCTTGAGTACAGCAACGCCCTTTCCAGAAGATGAGACCTGCTGCCTTTCCGCCAACCCCGGAACAGCCAGAAAGGAATCGGTGTGTCCTCTCGCAACGTGAGCTGAGTGCCAAACGAGGGCTCGTCTGCTAACCACCAGCTGCGGGTAAGCTCCACAAAGTCCGGAGCAGCCGCTGACGAACCGGTTCCCAGGTTGATGGCCCCTAGCTCGCCAACGTTGACGCCATTTTCTCCGATGCGAACGTCCAAGCGCGACTCAATTAAGACCAATGCAAATTCAGATAGCTCTCGGGGAAGCCCGCTCGATTGCCCCAGCATATCGACGATTTCGGTGCGCGACATCCTTTCATCACTGAAGTGATCATCAGTGGTTATTTTAGTAACTTGTATGTCCCCATTGCTGGTACGGACCTGTCGCATAACGGACTCGGCGACGCAATTCACCAAGCCATCGAGAATACCTTCGCGCTCGACCGAAAGAAGCGCTCGCCCAGTAGTATGCAGCACAACGAGATCAAAGAGTGCGGGAAGCAGATCGGATAGCAACATGGCTGCTCGCCTGATCGTTTCTGTTGGTGATCACCTTGTATACTTGCGAGAAACTGCGACCAGCCGGGTTACTTTCAAAGATGCGACCGGGTCGGCAACCTTATCGGAGAAGATCCAGCATCTAGAGGTAGAGTAGGCTTGAATGCACGAATTGTGCAATACTTTGCTTGGGGTTTTTGAAGCCCCACATCTGTTGGTGCAAAAAAGGGGGTACGAACGGCCTCGGTTGCCTAGCTAGCAGTAGAGGGGCGCGCTTTCAGTTGCCGGTTCTGACCCCATACTTTGTTCATTGCGTGCTCGTGGACGGGGCGAACTTGTTTTGCCCTTGCAATCCATCGGTACTAAGGCAAACAACGCGTCGGCTGTGTTTGCGGAAAACGATGGAGCAGGTCACATCCAGGGCCGGATTTGCTACGACCGCTGTACTGGGCAACTTTTCGGGGCTCCCCTACGTGGATTGTTGAACAGCCCGGTCACGAAAAATAAATTGATCTCTTACTCCTTGCGCGTCCGGATGGTTGGTCGAAATGAATTTCGTGCCTTCCGGATCGAACCTGAAACGATTTTGAAGATCGCCATTTCTGCGCCGTATCTCAAGCTCATCCCCGACCATGGACCAAGTCCACTCGTTTTGATTCCCACCCTCTCCAATTTGGCCGTTTGAATTGAACGAAATGGGCTTGCGGCCCGTGAGTACGGTCGGATTGAAGTTCAGTATCCATCCGTCCTGGAGGAGAATCGCAGGAGCCGTCCCTGGCAAGTATTGGGTAACAGTAGGCCTGGGCAGCTTGTCAGAGCCAGCACTTCCGAGTGGCAGGATGTCTGACTTGGCACGCAGCCAACGACGGGCGGCGAATTCAAGGCCAATCCAGATTGCGAATGCGGCCACGCTTAGGATTAGCCAAAAAGCGAGCGTACTGCCAAGCGCGCCCATGGTTAGGTCGGCTAACCATTTTTCCGGGTAAAAGCCCAGCCGATATGAAATCTCAAATGCGGTGCGCGCAATGAGCGTGCTGAGGCAAGCGAGCACGAATCCAATGAGTATTCTGAGCGGCAATCCCATTCATAAGGATTGCCACAAGCTCCAGATTTCCGGAAGACTACCCTGAGAATAAAATGAGAATACTTTTCTGCGGAAATCTGCTAAGTATTGGAGCGTTCGAAGGGAATCGAACCCTCGTATGCCAGCTTGGGAAGCCCGGCGTTTTTTTCGAAATCCCAAATAGTTACCTGCAAAACCGATACTATAGCGCATCAACGCGTCAAAGGCTTACCGGCGCTTTGCAAAACAGATTGAGCGGTACGCGATGAGCAGCAAACGCTCCTTTGCGCTTCGCGCGAGACCCATCATCATGCCGGTGCACGAGGTTCAGACCTAGCCCACGCGCATCAGGATCTGCGGCCGAAGATCGCGAAGAAGGTCGGTGGCCTTCATATTCTCGATGGCGATTGAGTCCGTTGGTATCACCAGGTCGTCCGCAATGCGGGTGATGATGGCGCTGTGGTTGCGCTCATGGATACCGAGCGCCGTTCCGATGACCTGCGCTTTGCCCTTGGGACCGGGCTGGCTAATCACGTTCATGTTCGACGGATGATAGCCAAATCCAAGAAAGACGACGAGCTCCGCAGATTGCAGAGCGGCGGCCATTCTCGCCTGATCATGCATTGGCGTGCGATCCGTGTAAGTGCCCAGAGTCGCTAATCGCGTAAACGGATCGAAGTAACAATCTGCCCCAAACGCGAACTCGGAATCTATCTTGGGTGAGAATTGTCCGATCGAGCCATACGGACGAAGCATGTCCAGAGATGTAACGATGGCGAGCGCCTCGTCTGCTGTTGCTCCCGTTCGTTCTTGTAGAGCCCAATAAAGATACTGTTCAATCGCCCGGTCGTAGTTGAAGTTCACGAACGTGACGCTCGCAAAGCATGTTGCGAGATCCTTACGCTGAAGACCGGCGAGCGCCATGGAAAGGACCTCCGCAATCCAACCATCTGGCAATTCGGGTCGGCCGTTAGCTTTGTTGAAAGCAAGAGTGCTGGCCCGTTCCGCCCGGAGAATGCTCTCGATGATAGCCAGCTTGCCAACGTCCACAGCCTCCTTAAGATCGCTCACAAAATGCAGGGCCTCATCGATCGATACGAACAATGGTGCGGCGTTGGCTAACTTGTTTGCCGCGCGCGTATACTCATCTACGCGCTGCATCTTGCTTTGGCTGTTCGGATCTTTGATGTGCCTTCGGATATGGTCAAGTAGCTCCTGGCTCCCGTTAACGAGCATGGAGCCGTGCTGGAAGCGAAATCGGACAGCGCGTGAGATTTGGTCCTTTAACTCGGAGCCGAGCGGGAAGTTATAGTCCCGACTTGCTCCCGCACCGATAACGAACACGATCTTCTTTGTGAACAATGCGCGCCCCTGTGATCGTTGGCGTAGCTTGGCAATTTGGCTGTGGTCCGGGGACGCCTGGCAAACGCTCAGTGGCGCCACCGGGCAAGAAACTGTATCGATCGGGTACAGTTTCTCGCTCGTGATCTGACGGAACAATCCCCTAGCTCTCGGAAAAAGGACGTCGATCCGCCGCGGCCAGTTCCCGAATCCGAGCAAAGTTTGTCAGAATGTCCTCACCGCCCCATAGGGCCTTTTCGCCAGCTCTATTGCCTCACGAAGTCGAGTAAGGTTGATGCGATCTACCCTGTAGTCTTCCTTGCTTCGCACCGTCATGCTTATGAGCAGCTTCGTGGCAGCCGTCGGCGCGAATTCGAAGCCGCCGCCCTTTCGCGAAACGACTGGCGTGTGACATACGGCATTGCGAACCTTGGCTACGCGCTCGAGCCTGTCAGCCTGTGTCTTCAAAGCCTTCTTCCAGTCCGCTTGCCGAACGTGATCCGCGCGGCTCTTCAACATCTCTATTTTCTGGCGCGCGTCCAGAGTCGCGACGACTGATTCGAGCATCGGCGACGCCGCCAGGTGTATGACCTCGATCGTCATGAGATTAAGCTGGTGATCCAGGGCTGTGTAGAGCAGCACGACCTCGCCCACCAACGCGGCCGGGTCCTTCCATTCTCCGTCTTTCAAGGGCATCTTGCCCTCTGCTTATCTTCGGAACTTGGTCCACGCCGGCCGGGAAGGGTTTCTTTTCGGGACGCCCATTCCAGTAATCTCGACAGGAATCCTCTTGCTCCCGATTAGAAGGCCATTCAGCTTAACCGCAACGTCCATGTGATGTGTTCCGCGATAGGCAGAGTCGCGGGAAGCTGTCACACCGGTTCCAACTCTATGGCCGAGGTCATTCTGGAGCTCAGCGTCCTTGCCCGAGTTTCGAACCATCCAGCTGACGGTCGCGCCTGGCGGCAACTGATGGGCGTTTGCCAACGTGAACTTAACATCGCAACCCTTTGGTATCGGACCGATGCGATCCACGCCTCGAAATATATGATTGCCCACAGTCGCCTCTACTGAGACAATAGGATTGAACTGAAGGGTAGCAAGGGCGCGGCTACTTCCCTTTAAAACAGCCTCTTCTTGATCATCATCTTCCGGCGCTGGAAAGAAGTGATCGAATGCTTCAGACCAAATTTCGGCACTGGCCGACTTTGTTGCAGCGGCTAAGGCGCGATCGGCTATTGACAGAAGCTTGTCCATCTTCCCGATGAAGGCGTCTGACTTTTCATTATCCAAGCGATTCAAATTCTCATGTGTATTGGTCGGATTTGGAACCTTCGCATCGTCACGCAGACGGGACGCAATTTTTGCCGTGACCTCACGTAAGAACTCATCGTCCCCGCTGAATTGATCGCGGTCGAGATCGCCAAATGCATCTGCCACTAGGACCGTGATCAATATTGATGATGGACGGGCATCAACGTCGACTTTCAGGGCAGCCCACATTTTCAGATAGCGGACCAGGCGGCGGCACCGAGCTCTGTCGGCCTTTCCGGTGACTACCTTCCACCAAGCGTAAACCGCCTTCGGATCGCTATCTTCCCATTCATTTTTGGACGTTGCGAGCGATCGAGCATCGCGATCATCATCGAGGTGATAGGCCGGTATGTCGATATGGAAATTGCCGTCGAAGTGAACACGGCTACACTTTGCACGCGGTTCATCGACCCCAGTTGCGTCGTTCGTGTCGTCGTCGACGTATTCCACAAGGCTATCTTGAACGAAGCCTTTCAACTCAGTCGGCTCGTGGTCGCCGTCTTCTGGCTGACCGGACCACGTAAAGTAGACTCCGAGATCGATGTCGAACTCTTCCTCGGCCGCTGCAGGTCGAATCTGGGTGCCGAATTTGTACGAGCCTTGCAGCCAGGATGAGATCCGACAGTCGGAACGCTTAGCGAGATCCTGCTTCAGATGCTCGGCGAGATCATTCCAACGTTCCTTTTGGGCATCATATTGTTCGTCGGATGGACGCACCCGCCAATCGAGACAGTTCTCGGCGTCGTCCGTGTTGAAGAACAGGCTTGCAGCAATCCCCATCACAAATCCCTCCGATTATAGAATTCTGCACGCGCAGCTGTGTGCTGCAGAAACGTTCGAAGGGGACCTTTCCCGAGGTTTTCGCGAACTGACGCCTCGGCCAGCGCACGCAGATCGTCAATTGCTCCTCTACTAGCTGAGTCAAGAGCTAGCTTTCGTTCCTGCTCTGGAGATTGCTGATGATCGATCCGCAAATAGCGAGCCTGAAGCCGATGCGACATCATCGCGTCGGTGTTCAGCTGCTGAGCCGAAATCATCACTCTTGGTAGCCGTTGATTGTCCATCCAGCCCATCCAACCAAGATCAGTCTCTCCAGAATTTGAAAAGGAGAATCGCGATGTCGTCGTGCCGATGCTGAGGATCCAGATCTCCTTGAGGGGCTGAGCGAGAAAGTATTCGGCCTCATGCAAAGCGAGGTGGTCGGGAGAGTTGGCATACAGCCCGCCATCAGCGAACAATTCGCCGCCGATTTTGTGGAGCGGAAAGAAGGTTGGGGCAGCGGACGTTGCAAGTGCGACGTCGACGACCTTTAACCTCCAATCGCGTTGGAATGAACGGTGGTGATCCGTTTTGAACACCTGAGGCGCCCCCTTTGTGAGATTGACAGCAGGCACCATAACGCGATGGTGAAGGTGGCCGAGCTTCTTCGTTTCGCCGACGATGCTCGTTATAGTGGCTTTCAAGGCGGCCGCGCGATACTTGGCATGGAAGGCGTTCGACATGAGCGCCATGCGTTTCGCGAGCATGCCTTGCAGGGGTGGTCGTCGCGAGAAAATCTTTGGGCCATCCACCGCGATCGCGTTCCTGATCGCTCCAGCCTGAACCTCCGCTGCGAGTCCCAAAGCGATTATTCCGCCGACGGATGTGCCAGCCATCAGATCAAAGCAGCTTGCGATCGGCCGGCCGATTTCCTGTTCGAGTTCGGCAAGAACGCACGCGGTGTAGAGGCCCATAAAGCCTCCGCCGGACAAAGAGAGAATTCGAAAGGCCAAGATTCATAGTCTCCTCAAGCTGAAATCTAAGCGTCGGCTCCCGGAAAGATGATCGAGATCATCCGCAACTGCGGTCGGACCTACTTCTTCGTGGGGTCGAGATCCTACACGCGATCAAGCCGCCGCGTTGACGGTTAGGCGCGCTACAAATGCTTAGCTTGTGGCTCAATCGTCACGTCTGCGTGGACCGTTCGAACACGTGAGACTGACGGCGAGGCGCAGCAACCCATTCTCGATCCTAACGAGCATCGCTCCTGGCACCGCTGCGATTCTTCAGTGATGCCGTTGGCAGGGGCGCACCACACCGTGCCTCCAAACTTCGTATCGCCATAAACTAGAGCAGCCGTGGCGCCGGTTTTTTTATTTTCAGCCAAGATTCGCGAGGAACAAGAGCGCAAACTCCCGTTTTCGCGCCGCAAGACGTCAATCGAAGACCGCTCGATCGCAGATTCGTCGCGACTATCCCGTGCCCATCCCCGCAAACGCGTGTTATGGCTACAGGGCAACGGTGCGGTTCGTATTGAGCGCTCGCGATCAGATTTGTCAGCGCACCTTCGGGGGTCATACGTCGGCAAGCGATTTGCGCGACGATGCAAAGAAGTGGAGGCCATTCGGAGGAAAACTCTGCGATCACCGCCTAGAAGATATCGACAAACCCGGAACACTCCTGTAGGGAAGTGCACAATATTAAACGCGCTACCTAAGAGCGTGACCGTAACTCAATCTTTTTCAAGTCGCCCGTATGCTTGGGGCTCAATGCTTTCAATGTGAGCTGGCGCAAATGCCTGGTAGCCGAGCCTATTTCAATGGCTTGCCAGCGACCTCCATAAAAGACCTCCATAAAAATGTGAGGAGATGACGCGATGACTGTGCGCGAGCAGCTGTTTGCCTTATTGCGAAACCTTCGATGGATAATTGTTCTGTCGGTAGCCCTCTCAGTATTGCTCTACCTGCCAGATCAGATTCAGGAGCTCTACCGGATAGCCGCCGACGACCTTGGATGGGTGACGTTCAAGGAGTTCGCTGCCTTGGGCGTGATTGCTACAGCGATTTGGGCAAGCGCGTTTCAGCTCACAACTGCATCCCTGCCGCAAATCCCCAAGCCTTCGGGGCGCCTGGCTTTCTATATAAGACTTGCTCCCGTCCTGCTTGGAGCACTGCCGATCATCGCCGCCACAGCAGGCCAATTCGCCTCGCGGCCGGCGCTAAAGATTGGCGAGGTCGAGGAAGTCGGAAGTATCTTCCGCATTCAGGACCAGGCGCTCGCGTTTGAGCGGAACATGCTGTTCATCCTCGCAATCGCCATGCTGATCATGCTCGTCTGTTTCGTGGCATTTACTTGGCGAATAGGATCAAGAGATCGCTCGATTGATCTCGCGAGCCGCGCCAACAACGCCTACTTCATCCGCTACAGGTTTCTCGCGCTCTCGATCGGCGGCATCGTGCTGTTGACAGCAGCATTCCTCGTGCTGCCGGATAGGCTCGCACAATTTCTCGGATCGTTCGGCGTGATCGCTCTCTTTGCGGTTTGCGTCATTGGTCTCACGGTCCATTTTGCTCTCTTGACGATCAGATTTGCGTTTCCGTTTATTCCGGTTGTCTTTGGCGGCTTGTTTCTGCTTGCCTCCTTGTTGGGAGGTGACGACCACGAACTGCGTACCGTCTCTGAAGCAAACAGCCAGCCGGAAAACGCGCGCATGTCCGCAGCCGCCGCATTCCGCGAGTGGCTTTTACAAAAGCCGCGGGTGGAGGAAGCGAAGAGGCTCGGCGAATATCCCGTCTTCATTGTGGCGGCTCAAGGCGGAGGGATCTATGCCGCCAATAATGCGGCGCGGTTTCTTGCGCGGATGCAGGATCTCTGTCCGGCATTTCGCCAACATCTGTTTGCGATAAGCGGTGTGTCCGGGGGCAGCGTCGGTTCGGCAATCTTCGCCGCTGCGCTCCACGCCGAAAATGCGTCCCTTGATTCGAATGCCGCCGACGCAAAGACATGCCCCAAAATCGCGGATTTCCTGGCAGGAGTTGGACGGGTCCAAGATATTGATGCTCCTGGGCCGGTCGAGCAGCGCGTTGCAAGCGTCCTGGCAACCGATTTTCTGTCGCCTTTGGTTGCCGGCTTTCTGTTTACTGACTTCACTCAGATGTTTTCACCGTTCGCGATCCCGGCCTTCGATCGCGCGCGCTTTCTCGAATACACTTTGGAGAATGCCGGTGACAGAATCCTCGGCAGCAACAAGGGCAGCGGCAATCAATCCAACCTGCTAAGGGCTGACTTTCAGTCCCATTGGACGCCCGGCAACAACATGCCGGCCCTGTTGTTCAACACGACGGATGCCGGCAGCGGAAAACGGGCCGTCATCTCTCCCTTTGACTTCGATCCGATGCACCCCAAAGACACGGACCTGTGTGTTCTTGCAGCGCTTGAACGTGCGGGCACTGGGACGGATCAAACGGTCAAGAGCCACTCGCTGCGTATTCCGCTCAGCACGGCCGCTTTCACGAGCGCGCGATTTCCGTGGGTGACGCCGGCGGCGACCGTCTCGGTCAAAAATGACTGCATAACCTCTCATCCGCAGGCGCGCCTGGTGGACGGCGGATATGTGGAAAACTCTGGGATTGAGACCGCGCTCGACCTGATTGAGAAGCTTAACAGCATCAAGGGAACCTCCGATGCGCCGAAATTCAGGATTTACCTGCTGTCCCTCGTCAGCGGGCAGTTCGGTGATCATGGTTCATTCATGTTCGGTGAGCTCATGGAGCCGGTGCGCGCGCTCTTGAGCACGCGAACCTCCCGAACCTATGTCGCCCTCAATCATGCAACCAGCATCGACCGTCGGCCGGACGCCGAAGTGACGCCCAGTGTTCAGCGCTTTCCAACGTTCGGCCGGACGGACATCACAGGTTTGTTTTATAGCCTTCCACTCGGCTGGACGCTGTCCCAGAAGACCGAGGATATCATCTCATTGAGCAGCGGCCGCTTTTGGGACTGCGTTCCGAAGGACGACTTTGATCAGTCCCGCGAAAGGCAGAGCAATGCAGATTGCCTGCAGGTGAAATTGTTCCATCTTCTGAATGGATCGGTCGCGACCGCATTTGAAACGCTGAAGGATGCCAAACTTGCACGGGCCGCCTACGCCGACGAGCTAGCGAAGGAATATCAACCAACTCCAAAGATCAAGCCGCAGCCATTACTTGCTTGTTATGAGAGCAATTGGTTGCAACAGCGCGGCTATGAGGAATATCAGGGAAAAGTCGCCGCCTACGAGCACCAGCTGAGTGAATCGCGCAAAGATCATTCGCCGGCCCCGCCACCCGTTCCGCCATACCGAAAGAGCTATATGGCCTACTATCAGGCCGAGCAGGTCAAGGCCTTGTTACAGGAATGGGATCGCGTCGAGGAAACGGATGCCCGTATCCTGGCCTATATTCTGGGATCCGTCTCTTACGACAGCGCCGATTTTACTCGCAGCAGCGAGAACTTTTCTTACAGCGCGGTTTCTCAACTCCCGCAGAAATGGCGCGATCGCATTGACAAGAATAACTCAAGGCTTCTGGCCGCAAACAAGCCCGCGGTCGACGTGAACTCTTTGCTTAATCATCCCAAGGAGCTAGCCAATTTCGTGCTCGCTTACGATGACAACGACTTTGGCAACCAGCCCGGAACGGACGACGGCTGGCTGTTTCGCCCGCGAGGAATGTATCAATTGGTCGGCCGTGAGCAGTATCAGGAAGCGCAGGATCAAATGCAGCAGCTGGGCGACCTGCAAGGACTTGATCTGCTAACGCTACCCGACGCGCTATGGGATGCGAAGATCTCGGCTAAGGTTACTTTCGCTCACTTCCGATTGCACCGGTATAAGGACGACCGGTTATCTCCGCCGAACAACCGCCGAACGCTGTTCGAATTGCTCAAGGATCGTGCGAACGACTGGACAACCGTGCGCGCGCTACAAACGGATATGGCGCATCCAGCCGACCACGCACGGGTCAATGCACGCGGTGAGATGTTCCTCGGCTGTATCGAGGAGGCGTTGCATCCGACGAAACTCAAGACCTTGCAAAGCCAATTCTACGGTGAGGAATGAAGGGTTTGATCCGGTCGCCCGCATTGCCTTGGCGAGGCGCGTAGCGACGAGATGTAGTTGTTCGACAGCTGATGTTCTTTAGGCCTTAGCAGGGGGAATTTCCAATGATCGCGAGGGGGCAAATGAGCGGATCGCTGTTTCCGCGATGGCTTGCAAGCTTGTTAGCGGCGGGGGTGATGTTCGCCGCAGCTTTGGAGCTAGGAACGGCTCCGGCGCAAGCGGCCTCAAAGCCGCTTGCGCCCAATGATGTGTCCATTCTCTTTCCTCCGCCGAAGTCGGCGGGCGACCTCGCCAATCTGATCGCCGTGTCCGATCTTGCGGGCCCTTCGGGCTCGCCGCAGCGGCTGTTTTCCGACGCGGACTTCGCGCACTTTATCGCTAACGCTGAAAATCCGGAGCATCCGGACGTGCCGGATTCGGGTGCACGGCACATTCAGTTTCCCGATGCCGTGAAAAAGATCGACGCCTGGTTTGTGGCCGGCATCCGGATCGATCCGGGCGCGCCGGGATTGTCGCCCGAGATCATAGCGCAGTTTGGCCGACAACAATCCGGCTCATCATTCAGCCGGTGACCAATGGGCCGGACGGCTTCAAGGTTCATGACACTGCAGGCCACCTTATCTTCAGCTTCACTCTCGCCCCGGACCCGCCCCTGCACGGTTGCGCCCCGTTCCCGCGATTCAAACCGGACGACGAAGCATTCAAGGCGATCGTTCGTGACGTCGCGACCTTGCGCGATCAGCTTGGGGCCGGACAGTTTGGCAATGTCAAAGTCTCGACTGCCGGTGATCTGAATGTGCATCCGGGACTTGTAGGGGCATCGGCAAAGGCGTTCCGCGATGCACTCAAGGCTTTGATTGAGAGGCATCTTTCGCCGCAGCGCCTCAACACCATGGCCGTGATGGGCATCGCACCGCCCGAACCCTGGATTTTCGTGTCGATGTTAAGGGTCCCGTAAGCAGGCCTAATCCCAGTCCCCGGCCCGACGCTTGATGGCATGCACGTGGCACAGATGTTCAGCGCTATCGGCGGAAAGCACGTGGTCCCGCAACCGGGCACGAATAATCAAAATCCGATCAGCTGTCGACACGCGGCATTGCAAAATCCGCCCTTGCCCCAAGCTGATCGTAAGGGTGTTTCGACCTCCGAGTTCATCGATGGCAACGTGCCCAACAGCCGCATCATCGAGATCGTCAATACCATTGCCGATCCGAAGAAGAGCCACTTCTTCAATACCGATTGCGTGAGCTGTCACACCGAGACGGCACAGCCACTCGCCAGGAAAATTCCAAATTTCGCAGCACTTGGCGTGAACCGCGCGGTTTGGCCGAAAGAAGACTGGAATGTCCGCAACTTCGGTTGGTTTCCATCCTTTTTGCACGGCGGCCCGGCCGCGGCGACGATAACCAGGCGCGCGGCAGCCGAGACGTCCGACGTGGTCGCCTTCGTCAATAGCCAATTGCTGAACAAGTAACAGACGCCGTCGCCGTTTCCGGTAGCCTGCCGGGCCGGCTGGACGCATGAAAAAGATGGATGGAGTCCTTGCTATGGGGAGACCTTCTTTTGGCGCTCGTCTTTATTCCCGGGTGATGCGCTGGCCTCATATCACCAGCCTGTTATTGGCAAGCGTCGTTGTCGTGATCGTGGCGGCCGGCCTGGTGTATTTCGCCCCGGAGAAGGTTCGCGACGCAGCCCTTAAGATCAAGAACGATGCCAATCTGGTCGCTCAATTACTGCCTGCGACGCTACCCGAGCCATCAAAAATCGAAAGCGCTTATTGGCTGCCGCAAAATTGGAGCTCCCGCCAGCGTTACTGGTTTCACCACACATCGCAGGGGACAGCGACCATCCCTGTCCCTTATCAGTGGTTTTTGGCCCTGGAACGCCCGGAGCTGTCCTTCTCTTACACGAGCTTAACGGACGAGAACTACCTGCGCCGCCTCGGCTTCATTCCGAGTCCTAGCTCAAAGGACTTCGCCAGTAATGCGCCCGCATACGGTTATCACGACGATGCGCCGAATGGGGACACAGCCAACCCCGGATGGACTCCAAGCGCGCCCGAGAACCCGAATGCTCTGCCGGTTGGCTTTGCCATCCTCAAGGGCGGTGTCGATCCGACGACTGGCGCCCCGTATGAAGATCAGATCGGGCTAACCTGCGCCGCCTGTCATACGGGTCATCTCGAATACAAGAATGTCAGCATACGGTTCGACGGCGGGCCGGCGATGGTCAATCTGGGGGAGGTTGAAAGGGCCGTCGGGCTGTCGATCGGCTACACGTTGATCTTGCCGTGGCGTTTCGAGCGTTTCGCCAGCAAGCTGGAGCAGATCAAAGAGCAGAGCGTCGATCGCAAGCAGCAGCGAAGCGATCTTGAGCTAGCACGTCAGAAGATCAAGAACCAAAAGGCAGAGACCGACAGACTATTAACGGGACAGGGAGTGGCGGATCTCGATGAAGGGTTCGGTCGACTTGATGCGCTGAACCGGATCGGGAACCAGGTTTTCTATAGCAATCTACTCGATCCCTTGACCGGCGAACTCTCCGAGCCACTCCTCAAGGGTAACTTTGCGCGCCATGATGCGCCCGTGAGCTTTCCGCCGATCTGGGACACGCCGTATTTCCTTTGGGCACAGTATGACGCCTCTGTTCTCAACGAACTCGTTCGCAATTCAGGCGAAGCGCTCGGTGTCAGCGCAAAAATCAATATGACCGCGGCCGCGCCCGGACGGCCGCTTTTTACCTCATCCATACATCTGTCCGACATCGCGCGGTTCGAAGAGCTTCTGCGCGGCGCCGATCCCTTTTCGTCCGAAGATGCAGGAGGCAGAAAATTCACCGGGCTCGTAGCACCGCGATGGAAGGACGCGCAGGAGAAATTCCGCGGTGACCCGGCCTGGGCGATCGATGAAAAGCTCGTTGAACAAGGTCGCGATCTTTATCGTGCTCACTGCTTTGGATGCCACCGAGGCCCGGTGAATGATGCCGCCTTCGACAAAAAGTGGCCGGAAGACTCATTCTGGCGCGCAGAGAACCCCGATCGCTCAGCCAAGAACGAGAAGAATTGGGTAGAGATCGGCGGACATCATTATTTTAACGTCGTCCAGATGCCGGTCTCGGCGATCGGCACCGACCGCCAACAATCTAACGTCCTTACGACGCGGCGCGTTCACCTACCCGAATCACTCGGATTAAATCCTGCAGATGATCTCAACAAAGCCGGAGGTTGCGGGCTTCTGGCAGATAAAGGGCGCGGATCCTCTGTTTGTACTCGCGCTCATGGACGTGGTCGGCAAAACGATCGACCAATGGGTCATTGCGAACGGCACTTCTGAAGAAACCAAGCGGCAAATGTGGGGGCCGAGGAAGAATTGCCAAAACCAGCGAGTCTATGTCGGGGCGCGTGCGAGCCGCAACGGCAAGGACGAAGTAGTTCTCGCCCTTGAGCCTCAGTACCGGGCGCGCCCGTTGGACGGTATTTGGGCAACGGCTCCTTATCTGCACAATGGGTCCGTTCCGACACTGAGAGACATATTGGTGCCGCAAGCCCAACGGCCGACGTCGTTTTGCGTCGGCAGTCGTGCGTTCGACCCCGTCAAGGTCGGGCTTGTTACGAAAGCACAGGCGACCGAGAGCTGTGCGGCCGGCCTGACGAACTTCGATGTGTCACTGCTTGGGAACAGCGCTCGCGGACATTCCTTCGAAGGCAAGGAAACCGACTTAACGAAGTTGCCGCCTGGCGTCATCGGACCAGAATTGACCGACGCCGAGCGGCGAGCGCTTGTCGAGTATCTCAAGACTCTATGAGCGATGCGTCGCCTGCCGAACTATATGTCGGCGCTTTTACGTTGGACCGTTGATTCGCACGACCATCCTCAGCACGCGTGCCATTCGGCAGAATCATTCATGCCCCGCCGACGGTAACGAGACGCCGACAAGGAGATAGCCGCCGAGTTCGTCCGCAGATTCCAGCGAGAAGCCGATGACGTTTCTCAGAAAGACCTCGCTTACGACCATCACGATCATGGAGAGGATGGCGAGCTCGCAAAGCCAGCGGCAAAGCCGCTCGGGTCAGCCCTCTGCCGGCTGCGAACGACCGCGCGCGGCGAGGTGTCCGGAAGTGTCGAGCGTCGGGGTTGGGAGGACGACACCATGTCCGTCAGCGCCCCAGAGCCTTGCGAACCTTGTCCAAGAGTTCGATCGCCTTGGGTCCGTGGGCTTTTGCCCAGTCGTCGTATAGGGCTTGATCTTTTGTTCGGCGTCCTCGACGTCAGCCTCGGAGGGCATGGTCTCCGTCATTTGCGAGGCCCGCTTCCGCGTGAGGTCCTGGCCCTCGGCGGCCATTGCTTTCGTCGTTTTGTCGGAGATCTCGCGGACCGTGTCCTTGACCGTGGCCTGTACGGACGGCGACAACCGGTCCCAGGCGCGCTGGTTCACGAGCAACAGCGAGCTGACATAGCCGAGGTTGAGCCCGGTAACTGTATTTGGAGAGATCGTGCCAGACATAGCCATATCCCGAGCTTGCCGTGACTGCGCCGTCGACGACGCCGCGATCGAGCGCAGCGGGCACTTCCGCAGTGCCCAGCGGCACCGGCGATCCGCCCATTCGCTTGATGAACTCGGCTTTATCGGGCGAGATCACCCTGATCTTCTGGCCCTGAAGGTCCTTGAGCGACTTCAGCTCCTTGCGCGACCAGATCACCTGCTCCGGAAACAGGTACTCGCCGATCACGACAATGCCGCGCTTGGCTGGCGCTCAGCGCCTCGGCGCGACGCATTATCGGGCTGTATCTGGTCAACCTGGTCGACGATGCCGGCTTTCTAGCGCCGGATCTCGGAGAGGCTGCCGAGCGCCTCGGCGCTTCGCAGGCGGATGTTGAGGCGGTGCTCAAAGAGCTGCAGAAGTTCGATCTCCCTGCCGTCTTCGCGCGGAATCTGAATGAATTTCTGGTGATCCAGCTTCGTGAACTCAACCGGTACGACCCCGTGATGCATGCGCTGGTGGAAAATCTCAAGCTGCTTGCAAAATGTAACATTTCGTTTTTGCGCGCAACTGTGCGGGGTCGGCGATGACGACATCACGGACATGATCAGAAAGATCTGCAGACTCGATCCGGAGCCGGCTTGAAGTTCGGCACATCGCGGAAGCAATATCGCACCGGATGTATATGTGGGACCAAGACCAGAAGGCGGTTGGCATTTCGAGCTCAACAGCGACACGTTGCCGCGCGTGCTGGTGAATGAAATCTAACGCAAGGCACTGTCGAAGCCGATCGGCAACCATGTCGAGATGACCTACTTCAGTGATCGTCTGCGGTAAATGAAACCAGCCAACGATTTGTGAAGGCTAGATGCTCTGAGCTGCTCACGCGCGCCGATTCAGTTTTCGAACGGCTAGCGAGATCAGAGGCGCACCATCGAAACGTTCCCGCGACCATCGAGGCAGCACCGATGTCAGCTTTCATCCTAATTTCCGCGTGGCGGAGCGAGACCCGTATGGGTTCACCGGAAAGCATGCCGGCTCATGGTCCGTCTGCTTGCGATGACGCACGAGCGCGGCTGCGGGGTCCCAACTCGCCGGTCAGCTCGCCGCCGATCTGAATGTCGGCCAACTGACCGATTTCGGACGGCGGCGCGCACACTTTGTGACCGCTCCTGCCCCTTGTCGCGGCTCACGGCCCAGCTTGCCCGGTCTGCGATCCGTGCCCCCTCATCGGCAGCATAGCGTCCAGCGCCTGATCGATATCATTGCAGATGACCGTTTTGCCGCCATCGCGCGCGATGGACGATTGCGCGATACGCCGCATGAACTCCTTGATGAAGGCGGCGCTGACGCCCTCGCTCTGTCGCACGGCTTCAGCGACAACGGCCTCGGTGAGTGGCAGGCGTTTGCCATAGAGCCGCACCAGCTTGTCGCGGCCATTAGCATCAGGTAAAGGCACCTCGATGACCTGGTCGATCCGGCCAGGCCGCGCCGCGATCGCGCCCTCGAGCTCTTCCAATCGGTTGGTGGTAAGTAAGAACAGGATATCGGCGTCCCCCTTCAGCCCATCCATCTCATTGAGCAGCCTGTTGAGCAGCAATTCTTCGCGCGCGTCTCGCATCTCATTGCGGTCGCGCGCGATCAGATCGACGTCCTCGATCACCACCAATACCGGCTGCAACAGCCGCGCGAGATTCATATATTCACCGAGCGCACCGACCTCCGCGGCTGTCATTATTAGAGTGGTCTGATCAGCCAGGTTAGTTGCGAGGTATCGGATCGTGTGGGTCTTGCCGGTGCCGGGCGGGCCATAAAGCAAGATGCCCTTGCGTGTCGATTGGCCGAGCCGGCGCAGCGCATCGCGCATTCCGACAAAGCTCAATACATTTCCATCGAGCAGTTTGAGCACCTTTTCGGGCAGGATCACGTCCGCGCGGTCTACCCGCGGCCAACGATGCACCGTAACGCCGCGCGAACGGCCGCTGTAATTCGGATCGCTCTCGAGGGACAGGATCTTGCCACGGTACGATCCGGCGGATTGTACCGCTCTCTCCAGTTCAACGAAGCAGTGCTGCGCGAAAGACTCGCCGGCCCCGCCGGCGGGCACCGCGACCTCAATGTGCATCATCTCCTCTGGGTCGGTCCCGCATTGTTGCACTGGCTCGCGATAATAGTACAGCACGACAGCGTAACGAAACTCGTTCGCCTCGGATAGCCACAGCCCATTGTGCAGGCATTTGACTGGGGTCGCCTCGCCGATGTCGATCTCGTGGTATTGTGGCGACGCCAGCAAGACGGCATCGTCTCCGGCGCGCCGGAGCTCCGCGAATGACAGCTTCTCCAAAACCCATCGCTGATGCAGGCCAAAGAAGCGGACCGGCGAAGCGAACAGCTTGTCGATTGCGATCTGGATGTCCGCGCGCATGTGGCCGGGAAATCGCCGCACCATAGTCACGAGGCTGTTCGGCGGGATATCAGCGAAATGCCAGGCAACCGCGTCACGGGCCAATTCGAAGTGGATTTCGGACGGATCTGGCGCCTCGGTTTCGCCAGCAGGCTCGGAGGTGATTTGCAACGTATGTCCTTCAGCTCGGATTCGTTCCTGCGCCGCATCGAAGAGCGCCTTTGCAACTGACGGTGGGAAGGGGCCGCACGCGGCCTTGTCCTGCCGTTCGATCAACATGGAAAGGGCGTAGGCATCGCGCTGATGTCTGCCGAACACCTCCCGGAATAGATCCACCACGAAACCGCGCGGCGTCTCACCGCCATCTTGAAAAACCAGCTGTACAGACTCGGGCACAGTGTAAACTTGATGATCCATCCAAAGCTCCTAGTATGAGTGAAACGGTTTGTCGTTGGCCTTACTTCGCTTGATGCGCTCCGTTCCTCGTACGGTTGTTTCGATGAACTTGCGCTTTGCCGTCCAGGCGCCATTTAGCCGCATGGAGTGGGGAGAACTCATCGGCGGCTCACGGTGAGCCCCATCAAGGCCGGCGTCGATTGGGCCGAATGGCGCAATCGACTGAGATAGCCGAGTAAGGACACGCAGGCCCCAGCGGACCAAACGCACAATCGCGTCGTGGACCCGGGCGACGGCATGTTTGGCCTTTGTCAGTATCCTCACAATTGTGCTCTCTCCTACAGTCCTTACGCGCCCGTGTTGGTGTAATTGGCGAATGCTGTCACTGTTTGTCATCAAGCCTCTCTCGTTTCCGGATCTTCAGCAAATTGCATGCCGGTCGCGAAAACGACTCTCAAACTGTTCTTTGCAGGAGAATCGGCACCTGCCCAGGAGCATGACCTTCGCTTCTTGAAGCTCGCGAGTTGCCAGATTAGCGAGCGGAAATTCACGCGCATCGCGGTTCTGCCGACGGCACTAGCCACACTCTGGCCGGACTTTTCGCAACCGACATCCCCCTTTTGGACAAGCGCTAGCGATAGGCCCCGCCGCGCCAGGATACGGCCGCACTGCCGCGAACAACCGCACCAACGATCACCACGATGTCCGCTGACTTGGGCTGCGCCTCATCACTGCTGATGTGGTGGATAATGGGCGGCATGGGGCCTCGGCAATCAAGAAGAGCTAGCGGTATCGGCGACGCGGCGCCGCATAATGCACCGACAGCTGCGGCATTTTGGTTCTTTGTGCCGAACATCGCCGGCATTCGGGAGTGCGCTGAAGAGGCACGGCCACCCTCGAGGCGTTTGCGCTGCAATGCGAGACTGCTTGCGCCGGTGGGACGAGAATCGTCAAGCGACATCCGGATTTAAGGCGCCATTGCGCACTAAAGATGTTACCGGACGACTTGCCTGTCGTGTCTGGGGCGGAGCTGCCGAATCAGTTCGGTGGCGGCTATGGCAGGAAAGATCAGCACGCGCGCAAACCGCGAGATCACATCAGCGCTGGCGGAACGTTATCGGGGGAGCGGGCAGCTCGAGAAGGAACGGATTTTAGACGAGCTGTGCGCCGTTACGCGACGGCATCGTCAGCACGCGATCCGGGCACTGTCGGGTTCGGCGGTGCCGCGGCGACGGGGCCGGAGCTACGGAGCTTTCATTCGCGTTGCACTAATTGTGCTATGGGACGCGCTCTGACCGGCTCTGCAGTAAGCGGCTCGTCGCGATGATGCCGTTCTTGCTTCCGGGTCTCGACCTGCTGTTCAACACCCCCCTCGTCTCGCATTAAGGCGTCCTTCTTGATGTGGAAGAAGTGACGTGTCGAGCGACAAACGTCCGCCTCTTGCCATATTAAGCGTGTCAGGATCGACTGCTTTGAACTTCGCTGACGGATTCCAAACAACGCCCTTCCTCGGCTCTCGCGGTCGCCAGGCGCGGTTACGACGCGCCGCGTCGTCTCGGATTGATCCCAGTCAATGCAGTGGGCGCGCCGCAGCACGTCAATGAAGAAATAGACCTTTGCGGGATGCATACTTTCGGGCGCCATCACCTTAAGTGGAAAGAACGCGACGTTCCGCATTGTCAAGTGCTCCAGCGCCGCACGCCGCAATCCGAAACAAAGAAAAAGCAGCTGGTTGGCCTGCAGATGTCGGCAGACGCGAAGGCGACATCAGCTGTTAGGTTCGCAGCCATGGGATCCTGTTGAAGTGCAACGCAATCAATATACTTATCTATGAGTTGGTGCGAAGGACTTGGTACATCCCCCACTCATGTTCCGTTACATCCAAGGGGTAAATCATTCCGCTCTCTGCTGTTGAGCTTCTACGCGGTGTCTTCCGGTCTGCCCGCGAACTGAAGGTGCCCATGACCCACCGTCATCCGCGCTTCACACGAACGCTGACCCGGCCAAATCGTCCCCCGTGGAACGCGGACATCACTTGTGAGATTCGATCGAGCTAATTAGTTGTTGGCCATCGCGTCCTCGCATCCAGCACCGGCTCAGCGGCTCGATCGAAGCCGCGTTCCAGTTAGGCGGTGTCTGCCAAAGAATGTTGCGAACGAAGAAGTCCACGAGCTTTAGTTTGCAGTAGTTGCCTGGCACTCCGTGGTTTGCGTTCGGCACCACAAGCATATCGAAGAACTTTCCTGCGTCGATAAGACGGTCGGCAAGCTGGAAAGTGGATGACGGATCGACGTTTTCATCCAGTTCGCCGACAATCAGCAACAGCTTACCTTGTAATCGGTGCGCGTTGTCGACGGCGGAGGATTGTGAATATTCGATGCCGACCGGCCAGCCCATCCACTGCTCATTCCACCAGATCTTGTCCATTCGGTTGTCATAGCAACCACAATTAGCGACCCCAACCTTGTAGAACTCAGAATGGAAGAGAAGTGCGCTCACCGCATTCTGACCACCGGCGGACGCACCAAAAATGCCAAGGTTTGAAATATCGTACCACGGATAGTTTGCGCTCGCCGCCTTGTGCCACAGGATTCGATCGGGGAGGCCACCGTCCTTCAGATTTTTCCAGGCGACGTCGTGGAACGCTCGCGAGCGGTTGTTCGTCCCCATCCCATCGATCTGTACAACGACGAATCCAAGTTGCGCGAGCGGCTCGGCCGAGGCTGAGAATGATTTCGGAACGAAAGAACCGTGAGGGCCAGCATATATTCTCTCTACGACCGGATATCGCTTGGTTTGATCGAAATTAATGGGAAGGTGAATGACACCCCAAATATCAGTCTCGCCATCTCTCCCCTTCGCATGAAAACTGAGCGGCGGCGTCCAGCCAGCAGCCACGAGCTCCGAAATGTCGGCGCTTTCGACCTGCATGAGCTCCGAATTGTCACTGGTTCGGTATAAGACCAAGCTCGGTGGAAGGTCGATTCGTGAACACACGTCTACAAAGTAGCGGCCATCTGGCGAGAACTCGATGTGATGATTTGCCGCTCCAGGCGTGAGCGCAGTCAGGCCCGTCCCGTCAAAGTCGATTCGGTAGCCATGGATGAAGTAAGGATCTTCGCTTGCGTTCATTCCGCTCGCGCCAAACCAGATCTGGCGCCTCACCGGATCGACAAAATAGACCGTGCGGACCACCCAATTGCCTCTGGTGATCTGATTTTTAAGCTCGCCGGTTCGGCCATCGAAAAGGTAGAGATGCTCGTGTCCGTCGCGCTCGGACGCCCAGATGATCTCCTTCCCGTCTGCGACGTTATACTGAAAGATTTTGCCAGTGCACTCCTGGTCCATGTTCAGCGGCTGATAGTCGATGAAGGTCTTGCTGCACTCATCGATCAGCGAGCGGACTTCTCCGGTGGCTGCTACCACTTCTAGAAGGCGATAGAGCTGATGACCTCGTTGATTATACTTGAAAGTGAAACCTCGACTGTCCTCCCACCACTCGATCGGCGAAAGTTCGTAAGGATTTCGGAATAGATTGTTGTCGAGTTGGATCTCGCGTCGGCTGCCGATCTCAAAGAGCACCGGATGTGATACTGTCAACAGGTCGCCAGGTTTAGGATACGTCATCGTCCGGCGCCTCGGATGAAGCTGGTCGGTCGGCGACGATTCGACGAAATGAATCTTACGCTCGTATCCGGGGCGGAACCGGTATCCCGCAAGATAGCGCGAGTTCGGAGACCAACTCAGTGTCGACAACCCGTAGTAGTTGCTCTCGGATCCGTCCCAGGTCAAGGGCATGTCCTGCGAGCCATCCTTACTGCACAGGAATAGATTGTGCCTATTGATATAGGCCAGCCATTTACCATCAGGAGATGCGCTTTTTTCCTTCGGATCATTTTCTATCCGAGGGCTGCCATAGGGGTTCTCCTCATGGACTTTGGAGGAAGCGTTCTGGGTTAGACAAGTGTAGCTCACAAGATCGCAGCTCCATCTGGTGCTATCGATCTGGAAGCTGATCTCGCGACCATCGCTAGCCAGGTCAAAGCGACGGAATGGCAGATTGTCAGCGTCGTAATGCCTCTGCGTTGCTCGGGTCAGGGCGGCAGCCAGCTTATCATGATCAAAGGCCAGCTGTTTTGCGCCCTTGACAGCGTTCACGAGGATGAATTGGCGCCGGCCCCTTACCGTTCGGCAATAAGCAAAGGCCTCACCATCTGACATCCAGAATGGCACGTCCGCGACATTGACCGTGAGCTGAGCATAGTAGCCGTTTATCGAGAGCGCTCGTTCGTAATCCGTTACCTGCAGGATCTCGTGTCCCAGTGTGTCTTTCCGGCGGTTCACGGCTTCCTCCTCCTCTGAGCCAACGGAGCGATCGTTAAGGTGCCCCGTATACGAAAGGAGCAATAAGGCTCGCTGATAGGGTGCGGCTAAGTCGTGGGCCGAAAGATCTCCAGTGCCCTCTCGGTTCAATCCCCCTTGAGCTCCGTTCCAAGTCCTCCCTGCAGAAATGATGCCATCGGCTGCAGGCGTTATTTACGTTGTTATCTGATCCCCTTGGCGGCTAGAGCACAAGAAGAGTAACGCGAACACGAATGTTTAAAATCAAACACAGAATCGAGTTCGGCAGTAGCGGCAGGTCGAGCGATCAAGGTTAGGCAGCGGTCATCCCCCGAAGCCATGACTCTCGAGAAATATCAACCTGCTTCGGACGCGAGTGCGAGGGCATACTGAACCGCCCCGGGTTTGCCGGAGGCTCCAACTCCTGAGAGGATGGAGCCATGACAAGCAAGACGACGAACAAGTTTTCGCCTGAGGTCCACGATCGAGCGGTCCGGATGGTTCTGGATCACGCCAGCGAGCACCCGTCGCGGTGGGCGGCAGTGACCTCGATTGCGGCCAAGATCGGCTGCACGCCGCAGACGCTGCATGACTGGGTCAAGAAGGCCGAGGTCGACAGCGGGCAGCGGGCCGGCGTTCCAACCGAGATGGCCGAGAAGCTGAAGGCTCTGGAACGGGAGAACCGCGAGCTTCGGCAAGCCAACGAGATCCTGCGCAAGGCGAGCGCTTATTTTGCGATGGCGGAGCTCGACCGCCGGTCCAAGCCATGATCGCCTTCATCGACGATCATCGTGGGGCGCATGGGGTCGAGCCGATCTGCAAGGTCTTGCCGATCGCCCCCTCGACCTACCACGCCCATGTGGCTAAGCGGCGCGATCCGGCCAAGCTATCGGCGCGCGCCCGGCAGGACGCGACGCTGAAGATCGAGGTTCGGCGCGTCTTCGATCAGAACTTCTCCGTCTATGGCGTGCGCAAGGTCTGGCGACAGCTCAAGCGCGAAGGCTTTGATGTTGCCCGTTGCACAGTGTCGCGCCTGATGCGGGACATGGGTTTGCAAGGGGTGATCCGCGGCAAACCCGTCAGGACCACGATCAACGACAAGGCCGCGCCATGCCCGCTGGATCACGTCAACCGCCAGTTCAAGGCGCCACGGCCGAACGTCCTTTGGCTCTCCGACTTCACCTATGTCGCGACCTGGATCGGCTTCGTCTACGTCGCCTTCGTCATCGACGCCTACGCCCGCAGGATCGTGGGCTGGCGGGTCTCGCGCACGGCGCATGCAGGCTTCGTGCTCGATGCGCTGGAGCAGGCCCTGCATGATCGGCGGCCGGTCCATCGCGGCGGGCTCGTGCACCACAGCGACAGGGGCAGCCAATACGTATCCATCAAGTACACCGAGCGCCTGGCTGAAGCTGGTATCGAACCTTCCGTAGGCAGTGTCGGAGATTCCTATGACAATGCTCTCGCCGAAACCATCAACGGCCTCTACAAGGCCGAAGTGATCCATCGGCGCGGGCCATGGCGAAGCTTCGAAGCCGTCGAGTTCGCAACTCTGGAATGGGTGGACTGGTTCAACAACCGGCGGCTCCTCGAGCCCATCGGCAACATCCCGCCGGCCGAAGCCGAGCAACGCTACTACGCCATGCTGGAACAACCGGCCATGGCGGCATAACTTAAACCAAATGGCCTCCGGCAAACCCGGGGCGGTTCATACAAGCACACGCGACCTTGCCTAGTTGCGCCACAGCACGCGGTTTCAAGTGGCATGTAAGGTTGCCAGATCCTCCGAGCCGGCGCGGATGTCCGCTGCGGTCTCGTGGACATTTGTTCGAAGGACAGCCAACGTGTTTGATGCAATCTTGGCTGAATTGCTTCAATCCTGTCATGGGGCGCTACTCTTGTCGCGGGCTACGCTTAGTGAGCAGCGATTTCCACCAGAGTGCTATGGACCGGCCCAGGAACATATCATCCTGCACTCCGGCGCTGGGCCCCGCCTTTGGAGGCCGTTTCAGGATTCGCCATGTGGCCCTCGCGGCCGCGGGCGCGGGGATGCCGATTCATGGCCAACCCACATTCAGTGCCCGTTGGCACAGCGGACAAACGCGCGCCCAGCGAGGCGATGCGCAAACTCGTGCGCGCCCTTACCCGCGCCGCAGCGATAGGCGCGCAGAATCAGCAGAACCGTCAAACCAGTGTAGGCGATGATGTTGAGAGCGGCGATTTACACAATGTTTAGTGACAAGGAAAAGCAGACCGCCAAGTCGATCGAGGATCAGGTCGCGCTGTGCCGCGCATTGTGCAAGCGTGAGGGTCACATCGTCGTTGAGGTCTACTCCGATCACGGCATTTCCGGCCCTCGACCATCAACCGCACGGGCTTTCAGCGCCTGATGCCGAATGCCAGGAGCCGGAAGTTCGATGTGATCGATTCGAAGTCTCTCGACCGCATGTCACGCGACCTCAAAGACCTGGGCGGCTTTCACAACGAACCAGGTCTGCCGGCGTCCAGTTGATCGCTGCAAAGGACAACATCGTCGCTGACGATCTCCAGGTCGGCGTCAAAGGTCTGTTTGCGTCCCTGTTCCCGGGGGATTTGGCCCACAAAACCCGGCGCGGTCAGGCCGGCGTCATTCGCGACAGGCGCCGCAACGGCGGCGGGAGCTACGACCACCACCCGTCCCCGCGCAAAGCCGGAGAGGTTGAGATCGACGAAGCGGAAGCTGCGATCGTCCGCCAGATTTCTGCGGACTACCTCGACGCCCGGTCTCCTCGGACATCGCCACTGCCCTAAACAGGAAGGCAGCGCCAGGGTCCCGCGGCAGGGTCTGGAACGCCTCGACGATCGCGGGAAGTCGCAAGCGGATGAACGGCATCCAGCAAAATGAATTGTATGCGCATCGTCTGGAATCGGCAGACCCTTCGTCAAGGCCCACGAGAATAGGCAAGCGCATCAGTCGCGAGAACCCGGGCGATCAGTGAATGAACGCCGAGGCCGAATACCTCCGCATCGCATGAAGGAAACTGGGCTATGCGACACTGGCGAACAGTGTCTCAGATGCGATCGAAACCTTGGTCCTGAGGGGATCGAGGACAATCTGGCTGATCCCGAGTCGCAGGCTCCCTGAGGAGGCTGCTGAACCCTCTGCCGGACTTGGGAGGTGTTGGTTGCGGGGAGGCGTAACACGCGATTATTGGGATTGATTGAACAAGAGGCTCTAAGGTTTGGAGCATCAGAGGACGCTGACGGGGCCATTGATTGAGAGTGAGCCTCGACCTAAGAACATCAATAACTTACCGGTCGCACCACATGGCTTACCCTACCCAAAGTGGCGCATTCGTCGGATCATCGGCGGACCAAAGCACCGAGAACACGACGTAGCGTCGCCGTCAGCCTCGCCATCGATCGGGATGCGGTGTCCGGTACTAAGATCAATCTCGATGATGCCCTGGCCCTTTCGTCGACGCGCCGCCGTCGTCGTCGATGGCGCTTCGGCCACTTCCCGCGGCGGCACAGACGCCCCAATCTCGACCGCCACGAACGGCGCTATATACTCGCTTCAGCGTGCTTGCAAAGCTCCTTGCGCTACCTGAACAGCTGGCTCACATGAAGGCCGGCCATGCGAGCCGCCTCGGAAACACTGGCGCCGAGCTCCAGCAATGCTGCAACAAGCCGCTCCTTCTCATTCAGCGACCACCGCGCCGCCGCTCTACCGATGTGATCATCTCCGCCCTCGAAATCGTCATGGCGCTTCTCCTAGGGTTTACCCCTAGGGCCTGCAGCGATCGCGTTCGTCACACAAAGGCGACCTTTGGCGGAGGTATACGATCTTCGGCGTACGGTCCCGCTTCCCCGCGCTGAGACAGAAAGATGCGTTGGCCAGCGCTCAGCCGCCGCCCGCGCGTTTCGTCCACAGCACGTCATCGCACCACACGTGGTCAACGCGGCCCCACTGGCAGGCAGATGCCGCATCCGGGAAAAACCCACGTCCATTGTGATTGGCGCTGGTGTTGCATAGTAGCGGAATGCCCGTCAGGCCTTCGTATTCGACGAGAAGCTCGGCGATTTTGTGCTGAGAGGTCCTGCAAATAGTCTGCAATCGCGCAGATCCGTCCAGATGCACAACAGCGGGGATCTTGTCCCGCCATTCTGCTCGTGTTAGGTGCTCGAAAAGCATGTAAGGGTCTGGCGTTCCAGGACTAAAAATATCCGGCGCACGATCCTCCAGGCATATTGGCGCTACAGGCCGGAAGTGCTCGCGAAGTTTGATGTCGTTGAGATGGTCCTTCATTCGCGGCGACGTCGCCGCGGCGAGTATGCTTCTGCTACCCAAAGCCCGAGGTCCAAGCTCCGCCCGGCCGGCAAGGAAAATGACGGGCTTGTTGCTGGCGAGAATGGTTGCAAGTTCACGCATGCTACATGGTGAGCCGCCCCATCCGGGCGGCACGTCGCCTCGTTCCACAGCTGGACCACTATAGACGGACCATTCCAATGGTACAAAGCCTTGGTCCGCCGCCAATGCGGAGCAAGCGGCACCTATTGCCGAGCCACTGTCATTTGGAAAGGGTGGCACCCAAATAGCATCGAACAAGCCGGCAGCTCGCAGTGCGCTATTCCATTTTATGTTGAGACCGCAGCCGCCGGCTATGCACAGATTGCGCGCGGGAAGCCTCGAATGTCTCTGTATAGCACTCGCGAGTTTGGTAACGAGCAGACGCTCTTGGAAGCAATGAAAGGATGCAAGCACATCTTCGGGGGCTTTGGCTTTGAACCGTAGCGCGCTGGCATCGAAGAACTCATGGACAGGCTCAAGCGCGGCGTCCTCGCTGCAACGACCGACTGGCTCCGTAAACCTGATAAAGTGCTTTTCGTAGAGCTCCTGAAACACCTCGACGATGCTTTCATCGACTGAACCGAGCGCGATGTAGGCCATCAACTTGCCCGCAACACCGAGGTCCCACTTGGTCCGGTTCGCCTGCTTGTATGGTCCGAAGTGATAGCCTGCGGCAGCATAAGCATGCCCGATCAGCGGGAACAGGCACTCGAGGAACCTGGCTGCGCGGCGTTCTACATGGTAGAGACGTGGAAAGGAGGCGCCGTCCCACACCAGACAGAACGCGGGCTGCCCGGCCTTGGCGAAAGGGCTAGTACAAAAAGCGGAAGCCACATGGCCTGTGACATGCGGATAGCTTTTATAAGGGAAGGCGCTCTCGTTGAACATCAGTCCAGAGCCGTCCTGCGCTATGAGGAGGCCTTCGGCATCGCCCTCAACATACGGTGCCCCTTTAAGGGTAATGGGTGCAGTCCCACTGAGAACCTCAAATTGTGACTCAACCTCGCCCCACCATCCGTCGATGACGAAGCGATCAACGTCCCGCGGATCTAAACCGTGCTCTGCCAAGGCGACAACAACTGCATCGAGATTGTCGATTTTTTTATATCGCGGATTATTGCCCCGCTTCTCCTGCTCGACACAAAAGACAAGCCGTCCGTCCTCGATAAGGGCGACTGCTCCGTCATGGGTCAGTTTGATACCGCAGATGCGCATACTGTCTCCGAACCTAATGTCGGTGATCCACTCGATTTGAAGGCGCCGCAACTGTGGCTCATGTCGCGAGACTCAGATGGGCTCCCATCTGTCACGATGCACGCTCTGGGCCAGTTTCAATGAGAGGAATAGCTGGCGATTGTCTGATCAATGTCGGGGTTGGAAGCGGCTTGACCGATACGTGACACCGGACGCGTTCGGTTTCGGACCAAGCACTCCCGCCTACGGCGACAACCGTGCGAACTGCGCCCCTTGTGTCTTCTCCGACGTCGAGCGAACGAGTGCAGCAGAACTCTTTACCGGATAATGAGATCGTAAGGGGAACGGTTCCTTGAGCTTGCGTTCGCAGAACGCCTACAGCGACGCATCCAGCCGCTTGTTGATCGCGCTGATCGCCGACGCCGAGAAGGCGTGGCTCACCAGTTCCTGACCTGCTTGACCTTCCGCGTCGAGACGCCTTGCACGTACATCTCGGCCAAGGCCGCAACCAGCGCGTTCTCCGAGCGCTGGTAGCGCTCGAACCGCTCGGTCGAGAACCGCCCCTGCCGGTCCTGCGGCACTTTCAGCTCGATCTTGCCGAGCCGGGTGATCAGCGAGCGGGGATAGTAGCCGGAGCGATAGCCAACCCGGGCGCTAATCAGTTCGCCATCGCGCAATCGCTGTCGATCGATCGCGCTGGCATCGGAAGGTTAGTGGACCATCTGGAGCGGCAGGGCTTGGTGCAGCGCTCCGCCTCTGGCGTCAACCGCCGCTATTACCTGCTTCATTTAACCGAAGCCGGCACCACACTCTTAGGCCACTTGAGACTGGCGATTGCAGCATGCGACACGGCGATCGCCGAGAGACTTAGGCCGCGCCGCTTCAGGGAAAGGCACCGTGCGCTGGAACGAATGCGGGACTGCTGAAGGAACCGCAGCCATCATCCGCTGAGCTGCGTTAGAAATCCATCCCCTTCCCGGAGCGCTTCGGCGCCTTCGCAGCCCTGTGAATAAGCGGGATAAGAGCCAGATTTGCCGCCGGCACCCGTTTTACGTGCCATGGTGGGCAGACGAGAGACGACGAATCGGCGGAGGACGGTTACATGCTCGTGGAAACGATAGGCAGCACCGGTCGGCTATCGGATTTGCAGCCTGGTCATTGCTTCTTTTTCCACGATGGCAAACAGGCAATTTTTGCGATTCACACGATTGACGAAGAGAGCCGACATTCTGCATCCATCGTGTTTTCACGCGAGGGCGGCGATCGAATCCCTTGGGCGGCTATAGGCGGGTTGCCCCACACGATCTTAGTGACACGACCGCTTAAAATTCGTACTGATCCCACAAGTTTGACATTCGGAAATTCTCTGCCGCTTGGCCACGTAATCAGCGCCGGCGGAAGATTCTATCTCGCTGCCTCTCTTCGGAAGATCGACGTCGTCACGATAAATCTCTCGAGTGGCATGACGGAGGAGCTTCCGAACATTGGTCCGATAGTTTCATTTCCCGGTGGAGCGCCGGCATTGTCGATGGCGATCGGTGGACATCCGTTTTCCAATTCCCACTCGTTGATAGACCGCCGGCGACCTGACCGCCGCTAGGAGCAGACAGTGCGAGGATTAGGCAGTCTGCTTGTCATCGTCGCATTCTTTTTACTGATCGGGGTGGTGCTATATTTCACAAGGTACGAACCCGCTCCTGAAGAGGTGGCGTTCGACAAGAAGTTCGATCGCGAAGCCGTGCTGGTGAAGACGTGCAGCTCTGAGCCGGGCGTTGCCGTGCAAGTCCCAATCAAGGTCTACCGTTTTGAGGAAAAGCTTTGGTATCGCGATCCACATCGCTGGCGGCAGGTCGACGCTAAGCCGGAAAATGTTTGCGATATCCTCGACATTGAGAAAGGGCACGAGCCCAAGCCCGTCCCTTTACCACCGGGATGGTCTCGCGGCGGCTAACGTTCAGGCCGTACTACCCTTGCGGTCGCCCTCCGGTTGCAGCAAGAAATTTCGAGGAGAATCGATTCGGCGCTGGGTGACAAAAATGTTCAGAATGGCTCTTTTCGTTATGACTTCATGCTGGACGACGGCAGCGCAGGCGGAAAGCTGCAAAACCATTCTAGACCGGCGCGGCGCCTCGAATGCTACGATGACGCATTGAGGGTCGATCATCTTTTTGTGGACATCCTCAATACTCCGCAAGCGGTCGCCGCGATTCTAGCTGCGGCGTTTGCGCTGGTAAGCGGCATCGGCGGACCACTAGTCGCCTTGTTGATTGGTAGTCGGCAAGCGGCAGCCAATCAGACCTCAGCGAACGCGGCTATGTTGACTGCAAAAACGGCTGGCTTTCGCGAGATCGCAAAGTTGCGGATGTCATGGATGGATACCTTGAGAGACACGCTAGCGGAATATCACGCAATACTGATGACCTTGAAGGACAAAGAGACAATCGAGGCCATTGCTGATCTTGATGAACGAAAAACTCTGCAGAAAGCAAACCAAGAAGACTTCGAAAAGCTCGTTTTAACTCGGCACACAACTCGATTTGCTTCTGAACAAGGATGATGCAGTACAGCGACGACTTTGGGACATCACTGACGAAATCTACAATCTTGAAAAGAGTGAAGATCGTCAGGCGCGAGACACGGCGCTGATGGATGCCGGGCGCGCGGTCTTGAAAGGCGAGTGGGAAAAGGTGAAGCGAGAGATGCGCAGCGCTGAATTCCAGCCGGGCAAATAGATCAGAGCGCAAGGCCTTGCGCTCCGCGATTCATCTGTTGGTGGGGAGCTGATGAGGCCCGATCTCAACCCATAGGCGGCGAGATAGCTTCTCCCCACTGTACGTCCACTCGTGCTCTATGAGGCCCATTGCTTGGTCTAAGCGCCTGGAAGCAGGGACCTTGGTGCAGCACAATCTGATCAGGTTCATCTTGTCGAACCTTGTGCTGTTCTGGCTGATGCCGAACCTTTTGGGGAACTGCTTCATACGCGACAAGCCGCTGGCTGAGATTGACCAGCTTGCGATCGACAACGCGGCCCACGGCGTTTACCCGCTGGCTCCGCGCCCCCCTCAACCGCCAGTTCTATACGCCGGTCTCAGCCGTGCTGAAGCACGCGGGAATTGAACTCAAGATGAAGCGGCCCAAGGGCTGGCGGGGCAGCAAGGCGACCGAATGGCTCGATCCGGACCAGGCCTTGCTGTGATCCGCGAGGCCTACGGCATTGAGCCCGAATTCGGGCTGTTCTGCCTGACCCTGACTTACACCGGGATGCGGCTCGGGGACGCCACGGAGGAGGCCCTCATGCGCGGGCTGCGGCTCGACCAGGCCCTGCTCTATCTCGGCGCCACGAAGAACAGCGAGCCCCGTTCAGTGCATCTGCCGCCCATTGTGGTGGAAGCCTTCCGGAAACAGCCCCACGTCCCGTGAGGCCCTCCGGGGTGGTGTTGGCGAATGGTTCGGCAGGCCGGGATAGAGCCGGCGCTGGAGTGCCATTCTTAGAGCGTCACCCGGACGAGAAGCTCTTCCGCTTCTGCAAGTGCAGCAGGCTCTCGCTCGACAGGGCCGGCGTGGTGCTGCCGCGGCGCATGCGTGGCTTCCACATCTTCTGTCACCTATGGGACCTGGATGCATCGGTACGGCGGGCTGGATACCTACGGGCTCACCCGGACCGGACGGTGGAAAGATCCAGACTCTGCTGACCGGTACAAACACACCATGGCCAGCGCAGAGGCCCGGCAAGCAGACTTATTGCCGGCACCAACGGCGAATCCCAGAGCACTGAAGCAGTTTTAGCTCAGGTCCGGGCTACGCTTCGCGCATATCAGCCGATTGCGATTAGAATCCATTCCCTTTTGGAAACACTTGTGCGCGCGCGCAGGTTGCTGAAGAATATCCCGCAACGGGGGTGCACAATGGTCATTTCGCGGGTGACGGGCTCGGTCGCGCTCATGCTTTTCTTGGTCGCGGCTTTTTCGAATCATGCCGACTCTGCTGAGATCAAAGTTGGCGTGGGCAAATCCGGTCAAGCGACCATCTGGATCACCGGAGAAATTGTTCCCGGCGACGCGGATAAGTTTTCGCAATCAGTTCGCCAGGCAAACGATTCCGGGAAGTTTGTTGCAAACGTGAGACTGGATTCTCCGGGCGGTAATTTGCTTGAGGGGGTGAAGATTGCCGACGCTATAAGGTTTGGCAAAATATCCACAAACGTTGGCAAGACGGCGATCTGCGCCTCGGCATGCTTTCTAATGTTTGCCGCCGGTTCAACCAAGAACGTAAGCTATGGAGCCCAAGTCGGAGTCCACGGGGCTTCCGGAGAAAACGGCGAGGAAACGGCCACCTCAGGTGCCGCGACGGTGTCGATGGCCAAAATCGCAAAGGAACTAGGTGTCCCATCCGCAATTATCGGCCGTATGGTAGTTACGTCGCCCCAGGACATGGTTTGGTTAAGCCCGCAGGAGCTTCAGTCAATGGGGGTCACCATGATGGGCCGGCCATCTCAAGCCGCTCCGCCCGTCGCCAACCTGCAACAAACTCCGCCAAATGCACCTGTATCGTTATCTCCGCCAGAGCGTAACGTCACTGCTTCGCGAACTTCCAAGCTCGATGCGACGCCTACTTGGGCGGAAATGGTAAACGCGGCGATGGACAAATCGGCAAAGCAGAATAACGGAAAGCCGCTCTTTTCTCGCTCGTGCCAACCCGAACTAAAGGTGTGCAACATCGGTTTGAGCTACGTGGACAATCAGGGCAAAGTTGCGTTCTTGAAAACGGTCGAGGACATGAACGGCAAGGTCATCGCGCGTGAAGCGTGCACCTTGAATGATTTCAAGGATGTCCGAATCTGCGTTGACTGGGACACCGGCATCTCTCACCGTGACATGAAAGACAACAGCGGGACTTGGTCGAAGGTTGCCGATCAATAAATCTTTGTGCTCTTTGGCCCAGCGGCCACATCAGTTCAGCTATCCTGATCTCACGTGGGGGCACGCCGTCACTTGATCTTGGATGCCCATTGGGCAAGGAGTAGTCAATGCGAATGGTACTGTTCGTTGTGCTGTGCATCGCGCCGGCATGGCCAATGAACGCCCTTGCCGGTCGATCCGATTGTGAGGATGCAATTTCATCATACAGCTGTGAGCGATGTGTCCACTGCCTTACGTCGCTACGCAAATTGTGTTTCATCCAGCAGAGGGCAGGATGACTGCTCAAGTGAATTTAGTAGACTCAGGAACGTTCAGAATGACTTCGAAGGTGCCGTTTCGCGATACTCTTCGGAGTGCGATTAAGCTCGCCGGGTTCGCCCCTTCGCTTTGGCAAGCTTTGCGCATACCGAGGTCATCAACGTCAAGTATCGCGGCCCAATCGATCTAAAGCCTTTTGTTTGTTCCGATGTAACGCGGAGCAGCTTCATACATCGGGTGTGCTATGACAAAGATCAATCCTACATGCTGATCAACCTGCGGGGCACATATTATTACTACTGCGAGCTCCCGCTGGCCACGTTGGATGCGTTAATGGCGGCGCGATCGATGGGGCAGTTCTACAATCAAACAATCCGGAGATCCGGCTCGAACGGCCCGTATGACTGCCGAACGCACAAAATGCCGAGCTACTAATGCCTGCCACTCAGCGCATGCGCTCTATTTTTGCGACTGCAGCAACCCTCTTCTCGCTCTCCGCTGTCCCGGCAAAAGCGGAGATGAGCGCGCGTGAATGGCTCGCCAGCTATCAGCTGGGAAACGGCGAGTCGAGAAGATTGATTGAGGAGATAACGCGAGCGACAGTAAACGGAATGGGATGGTACGCTGCGCGATCCAAGGTCCAGCTCTATTGCGAGCCACCTAAAATGGCCTTCACCGGCAGCCAACTTCTGGACATCCTTCAGCGATCCGTCGATCAATCCGCAAGAATTGCAAGTGCCCCCTGAGCAATGGCCGTGTTGCTTTCGCTCGAAGCAACATTCCCTTGCAAGTGACAGCGCCGCCCTTGCTCTCGCGCTTCAGTTGCGCTTGAATAAGCCTCTCGTTATTGGCCGGGGGGAGTCTTCTGCGATGACAGCTAGCGGAGATGAATTCTACAATCGTGTAGGCGGCGACAGAATCGGAAGCAGGCAGATCGACGAGTTGATCGGGATCGCCCGAGGCTTAGTGGCAGACAACCAGATCAATCAAGCCGAAGTGGAATTCTTGCAGAAGTGGCTCGCGGCCAATCTTCACATCAATGACCAGCCAGTCGTTCGCGTGCTTTACAAGCGGATCGGCGAGATGTTGAGTGACTGCGTGATTGACGATGACGAGAAGACGGAGCTTCTCGATACGCTAAATGCGTTTTCAAACCGACAGATCGACGGCCTTGGCGAAATTCTCAAAGCAACATCGCTGCCTCTTAACGATCCAGAACCGCCACTGACGTTCGCCGGCCAACGATACTGCTTCACAGGCACGTTCAATTTTGGCTGCCGAAAAGATTGTGAGAGCGCGGTCGAAGGCCTTGGCGCCGAAGTCGGCAGCCTGACACAGAAAACCAATGTTCTTGTGATCGGGATCTACGCTACCGATTCATGGAAGCACTCCTCGTTTGGAAACAAGATCATGAAGGCCTGTGAATGGCGTGATAAAGGAGTGCCCATCAGCATTGTTTCGGAGCCCCATTGGAAGCGTTACCTTCCAGCCTGACCACGCGACATGCCGGACAACAGAATCGCTTTATTCGCGTTGCTCGGGTTAGCGGGCTGGCTCTTCATAGGGCTCCCGATGATCTATCTTCCGCACGGCCTGGTTGATCGGAAAATTCCAGGGCGTAAATGCCGCAACCGGCCCGACCGGCTCCTTGGTCACGAGCTGGGCAATATTGCCAAAGCGCGCCGGGACGATCCGTCCATAGGCGCGCCGCCCTTCCTCGGCCAGCCAGTCGATGATATCGGCAGCAAGGAGCGATTCAGCACTCGATTCGCTGAGCGGCTTACCCTGTTCGAGCGTCATGATTGATGCGATGCCGGCTGCGCGCGAGCGTACGAGATCGGCGGCCTTGCGCATCGTCCTGTATCGGTCAAAGGCCGAAACCTTTCGCCAAATCTCAAAGCCCTCCTTAGCGGACATGATCGCACGATCGAGATCGCCGCGGGACGCATACGGAGTTTCGCCAATTGGCTGTCTGGTCGCGGGGTTGAGGATCTTTTCCGAGCGACCTGCCTCCCCTCCCGTCCATTCGCCGGCAATGAACATCCTAATCTTGGGGTACACAGGTTCTGCCTGCGTCGCTTGTTCCCGGCGCTTCATGCCCGCACCTCAATGTCCCCAGCGAAGAGCCAGCGGGTTGAGCTCACGCGCAAGCTCGATCAATCCAGCTCTCGTCGCGGGATGGATCTGCTCGAGCGGATGCCGCACGGCTTCGCATTTGATCACGCCACCTTCAGCCATCACGCTTTTGGCGGCGCGCAGGCCGCACTGGCGGTTTTCGAAATTGATCAGCGGCAGCACCCTTGCATACGCAAGAGCGGCTTCCTGCCTGCGGCCGGCTTTGTGATGATCAAGCACGGGGCGGAGCAGATCGGGCAACAACGCGCTGGACATTGTTCCGCTCGCACCAGCATCGAGGTCCGCCATCATGGTGATGGCTTCCTCCCCGTCAAAAGGACCAATGATGGTCTCACCGCCGAGCTCGATCAGACTGCGCAGCTTGGCAGCCGCAAACGGCACCTCGATCTTGAAATATCTGGCAAGCGGCACCTCGCGAGCGAGCCGGACGAGAAACGGGACCGTCAATGTCACGCCGGAGAGCGGCGCGTCCTGGACCATGATTGGAATCCCGGCTGCGTCCGCGACCCGGCCGAAATGCCCGATCATGGCGCCTTCATCCGCCTTGAGGCTTGCACCATGATAAGGTGGCATCAGCATGAGGAGGCTTGCGCCACGTTCGGCCGCATAGCGGGCGCGTTGCACCGCAATCTGCGTGCTGAAATGGCTGCAGGTCACCATAACTGGCTTGCGGCCCGCGACATGCGAAAGACAGAGCTCGACCAGAATGTCGCGTTCCTGATCAGACAGCAGGAACTGCTCGGAATAGTTGGCGAGAATGCAGATCCCGTTCACGCCTTGATCAATCATGCAATCGAGAACGCGCCGCTGCCCTTCGAGATCGAGATCTCCAGAGTCCGTAAACGGCGTCGGAGCGACCGGGAACAAGCCGCAATAGATGGGAGTTTTCGCATTTCTCATGTAGAGGATTCCAGACAGGAGGCAGTCAGTTGCTCTCTAACTCGATCAGCCCATCGCAAACATCCAAGGAGTGGAGCCGATGCCGTCGAACTTTTTGACTGGCGTGGTGTCACAAACAAGATTGGTTTGAGACTTTGCTCGCGTTGGAAGCCTGTCGCGCCTCCTCATTAGATCCAGCCAGGCGGCACCAGATCCGTCAGGATGGCAAGGCATTCAAACAGGAAGTAGCTTCCGAAGATCAGCTCGACGTTCTGGGCCGCATCGATATCGCGCACGATCGCCTTTCGGGTGAAGCAGCCGCCGGTGAGCATTCCAGGCGGGCGCGCGTCATCGGGAGCAGTCGGTGTCAGGTATTTCGAGCTCAGCTGAGTAACTGTGCGCTCCGCAAATAATCTATATTTGGCGCCCCCCTCAGGACCAAGTGCGGATGCGAGGCGCAGCGCCGCGGCAGCAGCGATAGCAGTGGCCGCAGTATCCCTGCTGGTGTTGGGGATCGCCGGATCGTCGAAATCCCAGAACGCAATGAGATCCGCAGGGACATGGTCGATCCACCAGTCAAGAAGGCGCACGGCGTAGTCGCGCCATAGCGGTTCGTCCGGGCGGACCATGGCGGCGTGAGCGGTGTAGAGCATCGCCCATCCCTGCGCCCGGCCCCAGGTGCTGATATCGCTATATCCCTTGTGCGTGTGCGTTCTGAGCACCTTGCCGGTGTGTGGATCAAGGGTGGAAGACTGGATAACTGAATTATCCCGCCGCACATGGATGTCCAGGACACGCCGCATATGTGCATTGGCAACCTCCTCCATCCGGGCATCGGAAAGCTCGTCCGCGGCCCAATAGAGCAGGCCTGTCGCCTGGAGCGAGTCGATGCTGCTCTCGCAGGCTCCGACTGCGCTCGCCTCCTCGGCATCCCTGCCCAACGGTATCAGTCCGAGGTGTGGATCGAACATATCACGAAGCGACCTTGCTGCTGTCAGAGCCACCGCGCGCGCGTTTTCTTCCTTGAACAGGATGCTGCCGAGGGCGCCAGCATGATAGAAGCCGAAGCCCTTGAAGGCCGTAAGCCGCTCGGCACGCGGCAACATTCGGCTTAGCGCAGCACGCGCGTCTTGGATTGGGAACTGCCTGGGATCAGCGAGATGCGCGAGCCAAAGCTCACCGACAAATGCCCCGCCGGTCCAATCACCATCGGGCGTAAACGTCCATTTTCCGTCGGCGGAACTCGCCCAGTGTGGCAAGCCCGAGCGTGCAGCGTCCCGAGTTTCGGCAATGCGCTTCAGCATACGCTCGCGCGCGGGCAGATATTGGCTTTCCGACATGGCTTCTGGTCCAACATAGAACTCGCCGCGCGGCTTTGGCCTGGCGACAATTTAAAGCTCTTTACCAACAGATCCTGGACTGGCGTGAACGGTTAGTGTTCACGAGACTTCCAAGCGTGCTTGGTTGCATCGCTGCCGAGGAGCAAGCCTCGTCAGCAGCACCGAGAGGGAAAGCCGCGCGCAAGTTTATGCCGATCACCATGCCCCTCCTGACGTAAGCGTGCTACTTCCGAGAAGTCTCTTTGTTCGGTTAGTGATGCGAGTCCGCAGCGCCGATGGCGCCCGTATCGTAAAGATCCTTCAATGTCCTGGCGTCATAGCCCAGCTCTTTCAGAATCTCTTCGGTCTGCGCACCGAGCTTTTGCGGCGGCAAACGCACGTCCGGCTGCTCGCCGTCGTAGCGCACGGGATGGCTGACAAGGGTGATGGGAGTTCCGGTCGCGCCGGTCACGACCTGAAAATTTCTGTTATGCGCAATCTGCGGATCCGCAACGACGTCGGCATAATCGTTCACCGCGGCGTGCCAAATTGCACGCGCTTCGAACAAGACGATGCATTCGGTGGTTGTGCGTTTGGCGACACTGGCCGCAATCATGGCTGAGGCCTCGTCCCGCCGGCGATACGCCTCCTCGTCAGGAATTCGCTGGTCTGCCGGAAGGCCAAGCGCGTCTGAGAGCGCCTCCAGCGATCCCAAAGAGATCGCAATGTGTCCATCGCGTGTCGCATAGATGCCGTAGGGCGCGCCATAGTACCAGCCGGCCACCGGGCCCGGCTGACGGACGTCGTCAGGCCTTTGGCCGTTCAGGTAGCAGGTAAAAGATTCCATCTGCAGGTCGAGCGCAGCCGACAGCAGGCTAACATCGACGCGGCAGCCTTGCCCCGTGCGCGCTTTCCTCACCAGGGCAGCCAGGATCCCCGCCGCAAACAAGGCAGCGCCATGATGATCGATGGCGGAAACGCCGACAGCCCGCGGCCCTTGCTCGCGACTTCCGGTGATCATCGCAAGTCCTGATAGCGCCTGGATCAACAGATCCTGGCCTGGGCGATCGACGTAGGGCCCGTCAGGACCGTAGCCGGAGGCAGCGGCATAGATGATCTGCGGATTGATCTTCTTTGCATCCTCGTAGCCAAGACCAAGCTTGTCGAGCACACCCGGGCGGAAGTTCTCTGCGATCACATCCGATTTCGCGATCAGTTGCCTGGCGATGACCACGGCTTCGGGTTTTTTCAGATCGAGCGTGAGGCTGCGCTTGTTGCGGTTTCCCGTCAGAAGCAACATCGACTGGCCGTCAACCCGCTTGTCCGCCCCGCCCCATTTCCTCTGAAAAGCCCCTCCGGGCGGTTCCACGGCGATCACGTCCGCACCGAGGTCGGCGAGAAACTGCACGCCGACCGGACCCATCAGAAAGTGATTGAGGCTGAGGACACGAATGCCCTTCAAGAGATCGACCATACATCCTTGCTTTCGGTTTTTCGCTGAAATCGAGCTGCGGTCCCTCGATTCCTGAAATCGATTTCAGAATTAGGCCGTGCAAGAACCGGAGTCAAGCCAATCAACCAACTTTCGAATGAGATCCGCCTCATCGTGCTCCAGCTGCGCATGATAGGGCCAGAAATAGCGCGGATGGCCCGCATACAGGGCTTGAGAAGGTGGCGCTCGTGATGGTTTAACCCTTTTGAGGGGAGACTCTCTCCTTCTCCTGGTTGACCAACGCAAATGGACAAGAAACCTGTAATCGCGCCAAAAGCCCGCCAGCAGCCGCGCGTGAAGATCGAGGACGTTGCCCGGAAGGCGAAGGTGTCGCCGGCGACGGTGTCGCGGGTGCTCAATCACCCCGATATCGTACGGCCGGAGCTTCGCGACAGGGTCATGCGGCATATCAATGACCTGGCCTACACGCGCGATAGCGCAGCCAGAGCATTGAAATCGGGACGCATGCGGACCGTTGGCGTCATCGTTCCGACACTGGCGCTCGGTATCTTTGCAGAAGGCGTGGAAGCGCTCCAGAACCGCCTCAGCGAAAGCGGCTACACGCTGTTCATTGCGAATTCGCAATATGACCAGCGGCGTGAATTTCAGGAACTGCAAAGTCTTATTGAACGCGGCATCGATGGAATCGTGCTGGTCGGAGCTTCCCACGGACGGGAGCTGAGGAGCCTGATCGAACAGGCAGGCGTACCCGTCATCACCACCTATGTTGCCAAGGCCGCCGGCGGCATCCCCGCGATCGGAATCGACAACGAAAGCGCCACCCGCGAGATGACGGAGTATCTGCTAAGGCTTGGACACGTCCGTTTCGGTGCGATTGCCAACGTTGTTGCTGCGTCCAACGACAGATCCCGCGCCAGGCTTGAGGGAATTCAGCGCGCGCTCTCGGACGCCGGCCTCCCGCTCAAGCCAACCCAGATCGTCAAGGCCGATTATTCGCTTGCCCAGGGCCGTAGTGCCCTTCGTCAACTCCTCACCGATCACCCGGACACGACAGCAGTCATTTGCACCACCGACACGCTTGCCATCGGTGCAATGGCAGAGGCTCGCAAGATGGGTGTGGCCGTACCGGCCACGCTTTCCATCACAGGATTTGACGATGTGGAGCTGGCGGCGCAAATGGACCCGCCGCTCACAACGGTCAGTGTTCCGGCAGCAGAAATCGGCCGGGGAGCCGCCGATTATCTCATCAATGCCATCGCCGGAAGTCCTGTCCCAAGAAGCGTCCTGTTGCCGTACCGGCTGGTCATGCGGTCATCGAGCGCCCCGCCGCGGTCCAGCGTCCGTCCCGCCCGTCGCGGGCGCAGTCGAGATCATTGATCGGGCCACGATTTCTGAAATCCGTTTCAAAAACTGTGGCCTGTCGTTCGGCCCCTAAGGACCCGGTGAGGCAAGCAGCTCGCCCCATTTCACTATTCGCCTAAGTAGAGTTGGCTGAGCATGCGACGCGCCGCCTGCGCGACCGTCAATGGCACAAGAGGCTTCTCAATGCTCGCGTTCAACGTGAACGGAGTGAACGGGCGCATGGTGGTGGCTGGCGCCAAGTTCGTGCAGTCTATGATGCAGGCGATGATGCGCAAGTTCCAGGGCAGCTCGCAGGTGCGAGTGTCGCGCTTCGTCGGACTTGGGAGCGAGCGTGTCCATATAGGCGATCGATCCCTCGATTTGTGCAAGGACCGACACTGCATCCGCGGTGGCAAAGATGGGCATTCCGCCTACTTTGACATATACCGCACTGGTGTGCGCCGCAATGTCGGCCTCGCGTCCGGCGACACTGCCCCGAACGCGCAGTGCGATCCAACATGACTCGCTGATGGGCAGGGAGAGCTGGCCCTTGCACGACAAGCCTCCACATCGAACCTCCTCGAGGACCGTGCCGTTACATATGAGCTCCACCCGCGCCGGCGCAACGCTGACCGATTCGATCCGCCAGTCGATCGTGAGGGTGCCGCCTGAACGGGGAAGGGCCACCGTGCCCCCAGGGCGACGTCCTTCAACGGTCATCTCAACCAGAGGCCCGACCGTGATGAACGTGTCCCCGCTGCGTACGGCATCCATCCAGTTGCGATACGTGAAGTCGCGTTCGCCCAGCCGCACATAGGTGCGCGAGCCCCCGAGGAGTGCGGCCGCGTCCATCTTGTCGGAGCCGGCTACCAGCGGCAGATGGTACCCGATATTGAGGTAGCGATACCAGTCGGCGAGACCAAATGCGCTGATCTGCGCGGTCCGCGGGTTGAACGACATCATTTCGATGGCGTCGATAAGTCCGAGCACAATGTCGGCCGCCCGCTCCGCCTGCGGGTTCGGCGCGTGCGGCATGACGACCAGCCCCCCTTGCTGACGGCAGCGCTCCGCCCAGTCGGCCATGGTCGCTTCCAGAACATGGCCGATCGCAGCTTCGTTGGACCCGCCGCAAGAGAGCGGATTGATCATCTCACCTTCATAGCCGAGCAGCGATATGTGCCCCAGAACCTGCATCCGGTTCTCCGTGCCGACCCGAACCAGGAATTCTCCGTCCCCGCCGAAATCCTTTGCCCCGATCGTCGTGCGTCCGTCGAAATCGGCGACGTTGGTGAATAGCTCGCCCCACTGTGCGGCGAGCAAGTTGACGACGTTGACACCCTCCGCCTTGCCCTCAAGCAGCGCTGTCTGCGGGCTCAGGAAATGGACGTGCGTATCAGAGCTAACCCATCCCTGTTCGCGCCAGCGCAGCACACGATCGAGCTCAAAGGTGAGATTGTCCGTCGTTGCAGTGATTTCGACGATGGTGCGCAGCGGGCGCACCTCAAAACCCCTGCAGATCTCTACGAACACGGGCCCGAGCGGCAGGTCCGCCTCGCAGCTGCCGTCCACGTAGGCGTACTGGTTCAGCCCATTGGCAAATTCGCCCGAGAAGTCCTCGAACCTGCCGGTATTGACCTTGCGGTGATGTCCCTTGGGTGGCAGATACTCCCCGTGCGCACCATGGACATGCAGGCGCGCCGCAACACGCAAACCACTGCCCTTCTCCAAGATGCGGATCTTGACCGGCCTTGTGGCCATCTCGACCGTCGCCACATCGAGCGAGGCGCCGCCTTCGTTACCGCCACCTTCCAACGATCGAAGCTCGAACATGTGCAAGCGGCCATCGTCGGAGCGCAGATAGAGCCTTGCGTCCGGATGGGCGGAGTACTCCACGATGACTTCGTTCGCAGAGCGCACGGGCTGCACATCAACTTTGGCGCCCAGCCAATCCGCATCGGAGTACTCAAGCACTGCGCGGGCCGAGATGACCGTGCCGAGGTCCACGCCAATCTGCTCGCCTCGATCGTCGACATCGAGCTCGCCAAGCTTGTTCAGATGGACCCCTGCCGGCAGCCCCACCTTCAGCTTGCGACGGCCCTGGAGGCGCAGCGGGTGCTGGGTGAGCATTGTCGTGGTCACCGCAAAGACAAGCGAGATTTCCTGTTCCGCGCGCAAGCTTAACGCCGAAAGCTCCTTATCCGGATAAGGATTCGGGAGCGCGTAAAGCCACAGGTTCTCACCTTGTCGATCCATGCGTCCCGATTGGGTGCGGGCCTCGCCCTGGAAGAAGCTCGCCCCCGGCGCTCTGCTAAGTACAAAATCCTCGCCTGTGCTTGCATGCACGATGGGCGCGCGTAGCGGCAGGGCGGCGAACGCACTCGCACTCCAGGAGATGTGGTTCTGCTGGATCGCGAAGCGGCGTAGCACCGGCACGTCGGTCTCGCTGCCGTCGGCGTAGCGGAGCCCGTATGTCGCTACCCGATCGCCGAGCGGATTGCCTTCTACAGGCAGCGTAGCCGGGCCGATCTCTCCGAAACCCTCGGGGCTTGCACTGGGGCGGTCTGCCGCCACTTGCACGAACAGCACATAGCTCGCCATTGTCGGCGGCAACGCGATTACGGCAGGAGGGGCCCCGGGGCGCAGCTCCAGCACATCCGGCCCTGTTTCGTTGCCGAAGAGAAAGGGCATGCCGCGATGGGTCTGGAGCCCGCGAAGCGAATCGATCCAGCCGGTGTCACCCGGGCGGTTGGCGAAACCTTCACCGGCATTTGCGCGCCTGGCGTTGAAATATGGCTTCAAGTCCACAGGCGTCAAGTGCGGCGATGAAGGTGTTTTCATGCTTCGGACTCCAGTTTCAGCAACTCAGTGCCTCGCAAGCAGTCTTTGTCCTGTGAACGACGTCTTGTGAACGACTGCTCGCGCAAGGACGCTTCCGCTAATCCCATGCTCATGCCCAGCATGACGAGCTACGCGCGAGGGCCGTATGTTTTGCACCTGACGTGGACTTTTTGCGTCGGTCGCGGGCACGGCGAAGCGCAGGGGCAGAGCGTGTTCATTCACCGATGTAGAGGCGGCCGCGCTTCTTGGCGATCTGGTAGACCAGCACGCTCAGGAGCGCGATCAACGATCCGTAGACGGGAAACATCCAGGCGATGTGCTCGCGTTGCAACCAGACCAGCAGATAGGGTGACGTCCCGCCAAACAGAGAGACGCCGAGCGCATAGCCGAGAGCCACTCCGGTGGTCCGCACGGCGCGCGGCATCAGCGTGGTGGCGATGAAGTTATAGAGGGCCATGTTGAAGCCCACGATCGCGCCGCCGAACACCGTGACAAAGAAGAACGTGACGATGCCTTTTTCCGAATAGAGCAGTGTCAGGAAGAAGCATGGGATAAGCAAAAGGCGCAGCAGCGTGAACGCGCGCGAGGGTCGCACCTTGTCCGCGAAAGCGCCGACAAGAGGCGCCGTTGACATCCAGATCAGGACCATCAGCGTCATGATCCCGTACACATACGTGCTGTTCTCCTTGAAGACCGTGTTGGCCATGTTGGGCAGACCGGTGTTCCAGGCATAGTTGGCGATCTGCACCGACCCGATCACCAGGATGACAGCGAGCAGCGAAAGGCGGACGCTCCATAGCGTTTTCCACACACCGCCAGTCGTTTCCTGAATGGGCGAAGACTCATCTTGCCGATGCATGGCTCGATTGATCAAGGTTTCCGGCACCGTCGTGCGCAGATAGATGATCAAAAGGCCCAGCACGCCACCCACCGCAAAGGGTATGCGCCAGGCCCACTCGCGCATGGCTTCAGGTGCGACCGAGGCGCTCACCAGGAAGGCAACCAGGCTGGATCCAAGGTTTCCCAACTGGATGAATGTGCCACCGATCAGACCGAGGTAGTGTCCCTCCTTTCCAGGTGGCGCCAATTCAATTGCAATGGCGTTGGCGACACCAGCCTCGGCGCCTGTGGCAAGCCCCTGAATCAGCCGCATGATCAGCAGCGCTACGGCCGCCATGACGCCGAGGTCCTTGTAGGTGGGCAACAAGGATATCAAAAGCGAGCAAACCGCCATGGCCGTGACTGAGATCAGCATCACGCGCTTGTGGCTGATGCGATCTGCGACCGGCCCCAGCAAAGCCGCGCCCAGCGGCCGAGCGCAAAAACCAGCCCCGTACACGGCCAGTCCCGCCAGCAGCGAGGTGGTGGGATCATCGGAAGGGAAGAAGTGCGGCGAGAGAAACGCTGCCATTACGCCGTAGACATTCCAGTCGTACCACTCCAGCGCCACCCCTCCTCCAAGGCCGGCCGTCATCCGCTTGTTCGCAGTTTGCTTGTCAAGCTGGATGGGTACAGCGCTGGACTGAGCAATGATGTTCATGGGTCCTCGGGCTCCATTGATGACGTAGATGAAGTTGCGGGTCGCGCCAGAACGAGCAGCCGCTCGTCGGCTCAACTGCGCCCGGCGCGGCGGGGTCTACGAGAGCGGCGGCCTTGAGCAGGCCGGACGGCGGAAGCGCAGGCGCAAAAGGTGCCCGGGATGCCGGCGGAAAGCCCGCCTGGCTTCACGTATTTGCGGGCCTCGCCTCACGAGCGGCCATTGCATGACCCTCATTGCGCAGGACGCCTCCATCGTAGCTTCCGACTTGCGCGGCGGCTGGCATAAAGCGCGCGCGAGATTCCGTGCCATTCCCATGGCTAGCCTTCCTCCTGTTGCTCTAAGCGCGCTTCTGAAGAAGCTGATATTCTTGTTGGACAGCGCGGCGTCACAAGAGCGTCGCAGCGTCAATGAGATCCCTCAGATGCGCCCCACTCTCGCCGGCCGCATGCTTCCGGTTTCCCGCAGTACCGGGCATTTTGACATCGATTTATGAAATCGATTTCACAAGCAATAGGAGTTCGGAACTGTGGCGTCAAGCTGCTTTTTAAGGGTAAGTCCCGCCTCACCGGTCACCGCCAGCCCCGCGTTGAGCGAGTGGCGTCAGCGCCGCGAGGTCTGAATCAGCCAAAACAGGCCTTAAGATGGCTCGTTGCTAAGAAATCGATTTCAGTTTAAGGGCTGATTCTCATATTCCTTCAGGAGAACCGCTCCATGACCAAGTCGTCCGATCTCATCCTGTCGACATCTGTCGCGCCCCACGTGCGCCTTTTGACGCTGAATAGGAAATCGAAACGAAACGCCTTGAGCAACGACATGATTGTGGATCTGGGCGCCACCTTGCGCGATGCCGCAATCGACGAAGATGTCCGCTGTGTCGTGCTTTGTGGCAGCGATGCGTTCTTCTCTGCCGGAGCCGACATCAAGGAGATGCGAGAGCGCGGCTTTGAGGCGATCGACAATTCCGCGCGACGTTCTGCCTGGCGGGATGTCGCCAATTTCCCCAAGCCCCTCATTGCCGCAGTCGAGGGCATTTGCTTCGGCGGCGGCCACGAATTGGCACTGCTCGCGGATATCGTGATAGCAGGCGAAGGGGCGGTATTTGGGCAGCCTGAGATTAACATCGGGATATTGCCGGGCGACGGCGCTACGCAAAGGCTGACACGCGTGGCTGGCAAATCGCTGGCCATGCTGATGATCCTGAGCGGCCAATCCATCACGGCGCGGATTGCGATGCAGGCCGGTCTTGTGGCGGAAGTTGTCGAAAGCGGCAGGGCGCAGATTCGTGCGCTCGAAGTAGCCGATCTGATTGCGCAAAAGCCTCCCCGTTCGGCTGAACTTGCCAAAGCGGCCGTTCTCGCCGCGTTTCAGACCACGCTGGACGCCGGGCTCGAGTTTGAGCGCCAAGCGATCCGGTTTGCCTTCAGCACAGCTGACCAGCAGGAAGGCATGAGCGCCTTCTTAGAGAAGAGGCCGCCGAACTATCGCGGGAACTAGCTACCGCGATCTGCTCGCGTGCGCCGCCAGCGAAGCTGGCGCGCGTAACATGGGGCATTCAACACTCCTTCGGCTCGACCAGGCCGGCGCTACGGGCGACGATCTCGTATTGGCCGGCCTTTGCCACACCAACGTACATGTTCATCCTGCAGTGGCGCTTGCCCGGCACCATCTCCGCCGGCCCGCCAGGCCCTTGCGCAAGCTTTGCGTGGTCGAGCGCGGCGGCGATGGCCTCGCGGTCAATTGTACCGGCTTCCTTTACTGCGGCTTCCCACAGCTTCAGTCCTCGATAAGTGCCGGTCGCGGCGCTGCCTGCTGAGAACCGGAACTTGCCAGGAAACTGCTTTTCGTAGGTCCACTGAATTTTGGCGCTCACCGGATCTTCCACCGCGAGCGCCTTGTAATAGTCGAGGCTGCTGGCGAGGCCTTCGATCTCGTGAGCCTGATTCATTTCGAGCGTGTTCTCGTCATAGTAGACGCAGCCCAGCTGTCCCCCATTCCTGGAAAAGCCCGCTTCATAAAGCTGTTTGAAGAAGGAGCCGACGCCCGGGGGGATGACGCTGTTGAATACGACGTCTACTTTGTTGGACGTGATGCGGCTCACGGTGGATGAAAAGTCGATCTGGTCGAGGGGGTAGTACTCCTCGAACACCACCTCCCCGCCGCTGCTCTCGATCACCTTGCGCGCATATGCGTTGATTGTTTGTGGCCAGACGTAGTTGGAGCCAGGCAGCGCGAAGCGTCTGCCACCGTTCTTGATCAACCACGGAATGAACCGGTCGCAATTCTGCGCCGGTACCGGGCCGGTGCAGAACAGATAGGGCGTGCACTCCCTACCTTCGTAGGCCTGCGGATAGATGTAGAGCGTCTTGCCACGAGAGATGATGATGTCCTTGATGGCGTTGCGCATCGAGCTCGCAATGCCACCGAGCACCAGGTCGACCTTGTCTCGCTGAATCAGCTTGCGGACATTGCCAACAGCGACGGACTCGTTGGACGCGGTGTCCTCGATCAGGAGCTCGATGGGGCGCCCCAGCAGACCACCATTCTCGTTGATCTCGCTCGCGACCATGCGAGCGACATTGGCGTCGGTATTCCCGGCAAAACCAAGTGCCCCCGTAAGGTCGGTGGCAATGCCTATCCTGATCGGGCCTTCGGCGGCGTTGGCCCAGTCAGGACGGATCACCCAGCTGCCCGGGCCGGCCGCAATGGCCGCAGACGCAAAGGCGAAATTGCCGAGGAAGCGGCGGCGGCTGAGTTGTCGGTGATCATTCAACATCGAACTGACCTCCCCTTGGCTCATGGCCTTAAATCCACGTGCCCTGTTCTTTCCGGGGGCGCGGTAGCCGGAAAGCTATCCGTCATTTTGAGTTTCGAGCAGCCTCTTCAGCTCATGTTTGGGTAAAATCGCGTAAACGAGGTGCAGCATTCAAGACAGTCTGAAAAACTCCTTCGCGTTCTCGCCAAGGATTCTGACCGCCAAGCGCTCTGCGTCTTTCGACCGAAAGTAACCGTTCGCGACTTTTTCGTTCAGAACCTCGCTGATTAGCCGGCGTGCGCCCTGTATCGCGGCAAACGTCTCCTCAACGTGAACACAATCTCCTCCGATCATCATTCGCGATTCATCCGGCAAGACTTCAATAGCTTCGTGCAGGGCGAGCTTGAAATGCGACGGGCTCAACAGAAAAGACCAGCACAAATCAAGCCAAACATTTCGATACACAAAGGCCATTCCCAACAAGTCCCGGCTCCAGGGATAGGCCAAATGCATCAGCAGAAAGCGGGTCCGAGGATGACGCTCAATCAACCCGGTCAAACGTAGCGGGTGGGAGCCGCTTATGATTGCGGTTCCAAGGTGAGTTTGGACTGGCAGGTCGGCCTCGCCTGCGAGTTGGCAAAACAAGTCGACAATAAAGTCGCAGAAAGCCTTGCGCGCCGCACGGGATGGAAACCTTTGTCCCCAAGCCTGCCGAGCCAGTTCCTCACTCGGTTTGTCAAAGCTTAGATCCCGGTCATAGGCGAGTGCGTTCTTAAGCGCAATGTGATTGCGCCGGGCGCAGCCGGCTACGAGCTCGCGGATTGCGTCGCAATAATCATCGAAGGTTTTCACCTCCATGCCGAGGCGCCGCAGCAACGTATGGCCGCAATTTCCATTATGATCGCGGGATTCGGGGTGCCAGCCGAGGGCGAATGCGTTAATCCGCAGGACCGCATCGTAACTTTGCCCAAGGACCGGCCGCGGATCCATCAACGGATCGAGAAAAGGGTCCGTTACGATCCTTTCGATGGCGGCGCGCCCAATCACTTCACTTGGCCATGTCGCCTCCTTGTGGCGCAAGCGCACTGAAGCGTCTACCGCCTCCCAGTTGTCGCGAGTGATTCCAGTGTCGGCGACGCCGTAAAGCTCGGCGACTCCACGGACAAGGTTACGGACGAATGCGTTCGATCCGCTCCTCTCGAGGAACGGAGCAAGGGCCTCCCAGGTGGTCGGCTCGGTAGGGCTAGATATCATTTCGATCGTTGCCTTGGGCTCGGATGGCAGCACGTGGCTCGTCCAAGCCGCATAGCTCTGTTGGAACAGTTTCAACAGATTTACGTCCCGGCTGTGTGCGACCTCGGGCATGTGATGTTCATGGACATCGACGACTTGGCACGCATTCACAAAATCGCTCATGGTTTCGGACATCGTCCCTCTCTGTTCAGCCATCGCAAGGAACTCGAATGCGCCGCCTTCGGCTAGGAGATGGCCGCCGGCGGGACGCCTCTACGGCGCTAGATACGTCAACAGCCGCGGGTCGTTGCGCAGCTGCTGCGACGGGCCCGAAAGCGCGACACGGCCGCGATCGAGCACGTAGGCGTGCTCCGCTACACGCATTGCGAGGTCGAGATGTTGCTCGACGATGATGATGGCAATCTCTCTGGCTAGCTCGACCAAGCGCTCGGTGATCTCCTCGATGACGCCGATCCAGACACCCTCGGTCGGCTCATCCAGCAGGAGGAGTTTAGGGTTTCCGAGGATAGCGCGCCCGATTGCGAGCATCTTGCGCTCGCCACCGGAGAGCGTTCCGGCCGGCTGATCCAGGCGCTGGCCGAGTTTTGGAAACATCCTCATCACCCGGTCCACTCCCGATCCATCGGGGTGCAAAAGCGATCCGACGGCGAGATTGTCACGCACGGAGAGGCGCGCGAACACTGAATGCTCTTGCGGCACATATCCAATGCCGGCCCGCACCCGCACTTCGGTCCGGCGGCGATCGATGTCTTGGCCGTTGAACTGCAGGGCGCCCTTCCATGCCGGCAGTTCGCCCACAATCGCTTTCATGAGCGTGCTCTTTCCGGCGCCGTTGCGGCCGAGGACGGCCACACCGCCGCGCGGCGGGATGGCCATGTTGACGCCGAACAAGACCTGGCTGCGTCCATAGCCGGCATCGAGATGCTTGATTTTGAGGAATTCAGGCACGGCGCAGATAAATCTCCTGGACGCTTCTGTTGGCCTGGATCTCGGCAACCGTTCCTGACGCCAACACCTTGCCCTGATCGAGCACGGTGAGGCGGTCGCAGATGTCGCGGATGAAATCCAGATCGTGCTCCACGATGACGAGCGAGCAATGCTGTTTGATCGGCTGCAGCAATTCGCCCGTGACGCGGCGCTCCTCCAGGCTCATGCCGCCGGTGGGCTCGTCCAACAGCAGCAGGCGTGGTCGGCACGCGAGCGCCATCGCGATCTCCAACCATTGCTGCTGCCCGTGAGATAGGGTCGCCGCAGCATCAAAGGCGCGATCGGCGAGCCGGAATTGGAGGAGCATTGTCATGACCTCCTCGTGCAGTCGTCCTCGACTGCGCGAGAACGCCAGATCCAGCAGCGAGGACCGCGCCTGCAGCGCGAGCAGGATGTTGTCGTAAAGCGTGAGGGTCGGTAGCACGGCGGTGATCTGAAATTTCAGGCTCATGCCGGCTCGCGCACGCTCTGGCGGCGTAAGCGAGGTGACGTCAGTATTGATGAACGTCACCTTGCCTCGGGTCGGCACTAGCGCACCTGCAAGACACTTCATCAGCGTGCTCTTGCCCGAGCCGTTCGGCCCGATCAGGCCATGAAACTCTCTCTCGCCGACCGTGAGCGCCGCTCCGTCCAGCGCGGTGAGCTTGCCAAAGACCTTGGAGATGCCGGCGGCTTCAAGGAGCGGCATTGCGCTTCTCCTTGAGGCTCGGGCCGAAACTACCGACACGTTCCCGCTCGCCCAGCACGAGGCTGATCAAGCCGAGGGGTCGGAACAGAATGACGAGTAACAGCAGAACGCCGAGAATGATCGGCCAGATATCGCGATAATTGTCGGAGAGCCAGAAGCTGAGGCCCTCGACAATCGCGGTGCCGATGACCGCACCGATCAATGTCCCGGAGCCGCCGAACAAGACGTAGAGCACGACCTGGGTCGACATGACCACGCCCAGCATGTTCGTCCAGACGAACCCCTCGTGAAACGCATAGAGGCTACCGGCAGTACCTGCGATCGCGCCGCTGATTGCGAATATGATCGCCTTCAAATGTTGCACTTTGTAGCCGAAGAAGGCGATGCGCTGTTCGTTCTCTCGCAATCCCGCCAGCGCCAGTCCGAACTGGGATCGCAAAAGAAAGCGCGACAGAAGGTAGATCAGAACCAGAATGGCGAGCACCAAGTAGTAGAAACTTGGTCCCTCGCTCAGTTCGTGCGAGCCGATTGTCATCGGTTGGATCGAAGGGATACCGTTCTGACCGCCAAGATAATGTGAACCTCTCGCCAGCCGGTCAGCTGCGTAAGCTCCGGTCATAGTACCAAGCGAAACGAAGACCACACTGGAGGGGTGACGGCCGAGCAGCAGGAAGCCTGCCAGCAACAATGCCGCCACAAAGCCTATCAGGGTTCCGGCCGGAAGGACGGCAAAAATCGATCCAAGCCCGAAATCGCGTGAAAGCAGCGCCACACCGTAGCCGGCCATGCCGAAGAACAACGACTGACCCAAGCTCAAGATACCCGCATAGCCCCACACCAGGTCGAACGACAACGCGAAGAGGCACAGAATGAGCACTCGTGTTGCGTAGACAGTGATGTAATCCCGCAGGACGAGAGGTGCGATCGCTGCGGCAATCAGCAATGCTAGTTCGAGAATCGGAAGCACCTTCTTTCGCCCTGCGAAGGCAGATGCCATGACGGGCGAACGAGCAGCTTCAATGACGCGTGGCGGGGGCTGTATGCCAGTGCCGGTCGATGACATCAGCACTCCTTCGGATCGACCAGGCCGGCGCTACGCGCGACAATCTCGTACTGGCCGCCCTTCGCCACTCCAATGTACATGTTCATCCTGCAGTGGCGCTTGCCGGGCGCCATCTCGGCAGGCCCGCCCGGCCCTTCCGCAATCTTCGCGTGGTCGAGGGCGGCGGCTACCGCGTCGCGGTCAATTGTACCGGCCTCCTTCACTGCAGCCTCCCACAGCTTCAGTCCTCGATAGGTGCCGGTAGCGGCGCTGCCTGCCGAGAACCGGAACTTGGCAGGGAACTGTTTGTCGTAAGCCGATTGAATCCTGGCGCTGACTGGATCCTCCGCCGCGAGTACCTTGTAGTAGTCGAGGCTGCTCGCAAGGCCTTCAATCTCGTGGGCCTGGTTCATTTCCAGGAAGTTTTCGTCGTAGTAGACGCAGCCCAGCCGCCCGCCGTTTTTGGAGAAGCCGGCTTGATAGAGCTGTTTGAAGAACGGGCTAACGCCGGGCGGGACAATGGCGTTGAAAACCACGTCTACTTTGTTGGATATGATACGGCTAACCGTAGAGGAAAAGTCGATCTGATCGAGCGGGTAGTATTCTTCGAAGATGACTTCGCCACCGCTGCTCTCAATCACCTTGCGCGCATAGGCGTTGATTGTTTGCGGCCAAACATAATTCGAGCCAGGCAGCGCGAAGCGTTTGCCGCCATTTTTGATCAACCATGGAATGAACTGGTCGCAATTCTGAGCCGGTACCGGCCCGGTGCAGAACAGATAGGGCGTGCACTCTTTACCTTCGTAACCTTCCGGATAGATATAGAGCGTCTTGCCGCGAGAGATAATGACGTCCTTGATCGCGTTGCGCATCGAGCTCGAAATACCGCCGAGCACCAAGTCGACCTTGTCTCGCTGAATCAGCTTACGCACATTGCCCACGGCGACGGATTCGTCTGAGGCAGTATCCTCAATCAGGAGTTCGATCGGGCGCCCCAACAGGCCGCCGGAATCGTTGACTTCCTTGACCAGCATGCGAGCGACATTGGCGTCGGTGTTGCCGGCGAAGCCGAGTGACCCCGTAAGATCGGTCGCGATGCCGAGCCTGATCGGGCCTTCGGCAGCATTTGCCCAGTCCGGGCGGATCACCCAGCTGCCCGGGCCCGCCGCGATGGCGGCGGAAGCGAAGGCAAAATTGCCGAGAAAGCGGCGGCGGCTCAGTTGACGGCTGGCGTTGATCATCGGTTGACCCCTCTTCCGGAAACTAGGCCTTGCGGCCGGAATTTGATAAAAATGATGGCGAGCACGAACACCAGAACGTCGGCGATGACCGGTGACATCAGCCAAGGCAGCCAGGCACTGAACGTGCCGATGACGCTGGCGCCAGCGACCGGGCCCGCGAAGGACCCGAGGCCGCCGACCATCACGGCAACAAAACCCTGGATAAGAAAGCGGATGCCGAGATCGGCGAATAGTGAAAAGACCGGCACGATCAGCGCGCCGGCGAGGCCCGCGAGCGCCGCACCAAACGCAAAGGTGACGCTGTAGATCATGCCCGTGGAGATGCCCGAGGCACGCGCCAGCGACGGGTTCTCCAGCGAGGCGCGGACTCGCAGGCCGAACGAGGTGTAGGCGAGCAGTGCATGGCTCGCGGCCATCACCAGCAAAGTGATTATGACGATGACGCCGCGCCAGGTGGCGAAATGCAGACTACCGATCGTGATAGAGCCACTGATTGGCTCCGGCACCGAGAGATAGAGTCCGCCGGTCAGGCCGCGTACGGCTTCGCGAATGATCAGCCCGAGCGCATAGGTGCCAAGCATGGCGACGACTGGAGCGGTGTAGAACCGTCGCACCACGAGTTTTTCCAGCACGAAACCAAGCGCACCGACTGCGATAGGCGCGGCAAGCATGCCCAGAGGGACCGGCAAACCGACGCTGTGCACGAGATAAGTGACGTAGGCGCCGAGCAGGACGAACTCGCCCTGGGCGAAGTTGAAGATGCCCATCATGCTGGCAATGATCCCGAGACCGAGCACGACCAGCACAACGATGGCGCCAAAGCTCAATATCTCGAACGTCGCGATAAGTAGCGTATCCATGCTGCTGCGTCACATTCCTTGGGATTGCGAGCACATCATCTTCACGCCGATCGCTCGAAGGCGTGAGCTGCACGTTGGAATGCGAAGGGCTGCTGGCACGAGAGCGCTCCTGGAAGGTCATCCCGGCAATGGGAGTTGCAGGCGATGGTGGGCTTCTTGGGCGGCCCGCCTGTCGGCGCTTCATTCACGACATGCGGCGCGAGCTTGCCTAGAGAAACGTAGGGAGATCTGAGTAATGTTGGGTAATGTTCGCCGGGCAAGCGACATTGCGCCCGCGTCAAAGAGAGCCCTCCGGCGGGTCGCTAACGTTCTCGCCAGCCCAATTTCGATGCGGCCAAAAGCGATAGGAGAGCTATCCGCATGCTCTAACCGCGTCGCAGGCGGGCGCGAACGCGTTCCGCGGCGAACGATGCCGACCCATGGGGAGGAAACCAGACGAGAGGACGCACCACTTGACGATGGCCGCCGGCGGTTAGTTCAAACCAAAAAGGATGAAGTCATTTGGGCCGAACACCTGGCTTGCCAACGAGCGGAAATGTAAATTCAATTCCGGCACCCGCAAACGTGTTCCTTGAAGCAACTCGTCGGACGCGGGAGGCGTGTCATTGTACTCTTCCAGTCGCCTGATGACGGCGCATGATAATCCGCCTCGCTCGGCCAACTGCTTCACCGACCAGTTCAGCATCCCCCGGGCGGCTCGCAACTGTCTCCCAGTAAGCTTTGATGCACCTTTCCGCTCCCTGGCGAGTATATCGTGATGCTCGTCGATCCAGACGCCGAGCCACTTGCTGCCGATGTCACCGAAAAGAACAACTTTGTCGGAGGCGATGGGCGCGTTGGTCTGGTCGTGTAAGGTGAGCGGAACCAGGGCGACGGCGATTCCCGGCCTGGCGTTCTCGTGCAGACGGGGAATGTCATTGCTTGGGAGCTCATTGATGCCACCGCGCGAATGGGAGGATCCACTATGGCAGCAAGCCGCCTTGTCTCTGTCCCTCGGAGGAGGTCAAGGACAAATACATGGCCCGAATGAACGTGGATCGGCACGAACAACAAGATAAGTACCAGCTGTGCCCGGCCGATAGGTAGCGCTCGACTTCGACAGCTGCCTGGTATCATTCAAACGAGCCGCCGAGAAACGCACCTTTCGGAGGCCCTTCTTTTTACTTATATTTATGCGGTTTCACCTTCGTATAATACTTAGCGATCGCTCGGTTTGCTCGACGAGTATGGGCCTGATCGCCAATAGCGGCACATAATCGCGACTCCAAATACAACCGCAGCGTGGGCATCATTCGTCATTCTCCCGAAGTCGGGGAATGCGCGAGCACGTGACACGCTCTTCGCAACCGTTCACGCCTAGGGCGTCGAGATCAATCCACGAGCTGTTGCAACTATCCAGCGGTTGCCCCAACGCACGATAGAATCGATTCGCCCGATGCCGGGGACCACGTCGCCCCGTGCTGCCATTCGAATCCCATCGGGCCCTTCGAGCACCGCCGTTCCGCCGCGAACGTCAAGGACTGTCCAACCCCCAATTGTCGTTGGTCTTGTCTCGGGAACCGACAGGAGCGGCCCCGCAGGCTCAAGCGAGCCGGTCACAGACATGTCCGTCTCCACAGCAGAGGAAGCTTGCTTCGAAGTTTCCGCCGATTGCGCCGCACTCGACGCTTTGGCGAGAGGCTTCGGAGCAAGGCTCGCGCTGACTGTGGAGGGCTGACCTAAACCAGGCGGTGCTCGCGAGCCTGATGCTGATGCTGTCTTTCGGGCGCTTTCGGCCTTACCGCCTGACTTTGTGTCAGGCATCCGGCGCGAAGCCGTATCTATCTGAGCAATTGGGTTGAGAGCCGAGATAGTTGCAGGACCGTACAAAGCCCCAGCCCATCCCAACCCGAAGCCCCCAGCTAATGCGGCCACGACGAGCCAAATGGTGCGATTTGGATGGCCGCTTGGCTCTAATAGCGCCAGGATCTCATCTCGATTGGAGGTCAAGAAATCTGATTGGTCGAGAGTGACGGGCCACGTCGCGACCTCGCCACTGCCTTGATCCGCGACCGTCTCGATTCTTTCCAAGGTATTGGCATGATGCAGTTGCATGCTCGGGCCCCTTGTGGTCCCCAATGATCATGCCGGGAACTAAACCAACTCTTAACAGCCGATGTCCCTCAGCACGAATAAGACAGCGCTGGATCGCGCAAGAAACCAAAAAGGCGTGATGCCTGGCGGTCGCCCGGGAGCTCAAGGCCAAGCCGGCCGGACTGTGTTTGCAACCATGTGCTGCTGGACCGCCCTTGCATTCGTGGATGCGCGGCGGAGCCTCCGAGGGATCAACCCCCTTAGGTTTCAACTGGCGCTGAGATCATCGATGTTTCCCTGGCGGACCTATCGAGCCTCATGTCGCCATAGCGAAAGCGTGCACGCGATTGGCATGTGCTAAGCGGAGGAGCAGTTAAGGCGAGGCCCGGTTTGCCTAGGCGCGCGGGCCTCATAGTCCGCCCCCCGGCCCTCCGCCGCGGAGGAGAGGGAGAGTGGCCGGCGGTCCGATGCGCAAGGCGGGGGCATGCGCCACGCGGTTGTCATGATGCACGCAACTGCTCGCAATGGGGCGCGGGTATAATTTGTAAAGTTCGATGCGATCCTTCAAACCTTAAGGGGCCGCCAGGCGCTAAGAGCGGCCCTAAGCAGCCGTCGTGCGACTAAGGGCGGAAGGGAACTACCACGCCTGAGAGATCGCAGCGCGCGAAGGTGCCGTTACTAAGCCTGCAGCTTTAATCTTTCGAAACGAAATCAACCCGAAAGACAAAGCGAAAGCAACGCGCACTGAACAACGATTTAGGACGTTTGCGTGGCCCCTGTTAATGCCACCGTCATTTATGGGTTGTATGTTCCTACCCTGGATTGCATATTTTTCCCGTTGTCGACCGCCTATTGCTTTCAACAATCATGGTTTGGGCAGTAATGAGTAATCGAGCTCGGGTTTACAATTATTCGACTATTCTGGGCGAACGGGTCGAGGGACTGGTCGCACTATTTCGAGAACTGCAGGCCCTCCGGCGTCGCCTACGAGCCGCTCAGGCGAGAAGGATTGCCAGGACTAGCCGTATCCCCAAGGCCAGCCGTAGAAGGAGAGTTCTTCGGCGGAGCTAGCTATCGCAAGCTCGTAGAGCCGTTCAATGCGATGATCGAACCTGCCACTTCGGCTTTTTGGAACGCTCGCATCAGATCGCTTTTACCGACGCCTCATTTTTCACTGCCTGCGCAGCACCGAAGCATTGGAGCAACAGTCTCCCAGCACTTTGCCCCAGTGCACGATTCTTAATTTGCGTCGTGCGCGCGATTCAGGCCTGCTCTCTGTACGAAGCAGACAGAATGTATGGGGGACGGCGAGAATGATCGTACGGGCGGCGGCCATTGTTGCCTTGTTGCTGATCCCGCTGGGGTCCGAAGCCTTCGCTTCGCGTCACCACAGGCCCACAGGGCGCATCTCTTGCAGCGAGGTCAGATACTACGTCGCGAAATATTCGGCACCAGTGGCCGAGATGTACGCTCGTAATCATGGCGCTACCGACGCACAGATCGAGCGGGCGCGCCGTTGCTTAGCCCCAAACGAGACTGCCGAAACCGAGCGACCACGCGCTTATACTGATTGAACTGATGATCGCCACCCGCTCCGCCTCAATGGAGGAACACTACTCGCCGTCTCCGCGAAAGCTACGTCTGTTGTCAGCCCAACTCGGACCCTGAGGCTGCTTTAAGCGCTTAATGGACGTCTCGGTCTAGCTCACGCAACAGTCGATGAAGGAAGTCGCTAGCGTGGTTATATTGTGCGCCGCCGTCCAGGATCTGATGAGCGAGTGGTGACATTATGTTGCCAACAGCCTCAGGGCTAATCAGCTCGGTCCGTGATGACCACAACTCCAACAGCCCGTCCGGGATGTGTTCGCTCGATCCAAATAGTTTGAGGAGCCGGCCTTCGGCGACACCGTTATGATCATGGTGGGCCTTGGCCGCATAAAAGGCGAACAACCCACGAAAGGCCTCACGGGAAACGGAAGGCTTAGCCATCGCAATGTCCCCCACAGAATGTTTCAAATGAATTTGCGAAATCTGGAACTAAACGGAGGCTATTCGAAATCCTCACACGAAGAAGATTCTACAGCAGACCGGGAAAAACCGGCAAGCCCTTAATCCATGCTAGATGGGGCTCACTGCCCGTGGCTTTTGACGTATCGCAACCCGGCTTTGTTCATTTTTCATAAAGTGGCGTGTAGCCGAACAACCTGCCGCTCAGGTCGCTGAGACTATGGGCCCGGGCGTCCAGGCAAACCGGGCCCGCTCTTCAAAAGTCTCCCATAAGTCAGAGAGCCCAGCGCAAACCCCGAGCTTGAAGTTGCCTGGCCGATGACATTACCGCATGGACGAGGTTGTCGCCTTCGAACGTTAGATAGCTACCCTTTGGCAGGACACAAAGTAGACGCACGGCGTCGAGCCGCAAAATTTCTCGAAGCACATATGGTAATGGAGGTTTCGAGCGGAGCTCGCCGCGTCGCGAGACGGTCGGTACGCCTGGGGAAAAGGATCATGCGTCCACGCCCGATCAACGGCGTAGCGCCTGAAAAACTGAAGATGACATTGCGCGCGAGCAGCTTGGCCCACGCGGCGCTCCTGGAGCTCCCGACACAGCTCGTATGGTCCCGCAATTCGAGAAGAACACGCCCAAGCACATCGCCCCCGATCATACCGCCTTGAAGCGGGACGGCCGCTTGGGCTCATCGCCAAGCGGCTCTGGAGCGTAGCTGGCTGCAGTCTGCCAGCGCGCTCTCATCTCCGGGGCTCACAAGATCAATTCCCCGGCCGCGGCATACAACAGCCGAAGCCGTCCGCGGCGCACCTCCGAAATCCTTCATGCTCTCTGCGCGGATAGTTCTTCGCGTAGGAGCCTCCTCAGTCGGGGGCGCCCACCTAGAATTTCATCGTCGTACGCAGACCAAAGACTACCGCGTTCTTGAACGCTTTGCCCCGCATCGGCCCCGCCGGATCCGTCGCGCCGCCGCCGGGGTGGAGGACATATTGGAAGTTGGGCTGGAGCGTCCAGCCGTCCCTTAGCTGGTACTGATACACGGCCGTTAACAGTCCTTCGAAGCTGCGTACCGGCCAAGCCGGACCGACAAGTGCGCGATAGTCGGCGTCGAGCGCCTGGGCGCGTTTCGAGACGTGCGCATAGCCGGCCGCGACGCCGAACTTGTCGTCCGGCCGTTTGTCGCTGAGGCCGATGAATTCGAGCCCGGCGTCGGCGTAGAGATCGATCAGGTTGCGGTCGGCGGGAGCGCCGGAGACGCGAGCGAATACGCCAATTCCCCGGTCATCACTCTTGGGCACGCGATAGATCTGCTGCTCGAAGACTGCCCATCCGCCGACGTCGCCCACCAACATGAGCGGAGTGCCGCTGCTGATCGGTGCCGCAAGCGAAACGCCGTTGCTGGCGAGTTGAAGATCGGAGAATGGCCCGAAGTGACGCCATCCGCCGAACTTGATCTGGCCCGCCAGATTGGGATCGCCCTTCTTGTTGTTCCAGGCGTACTGGATCTGGCCGAGCACAAGAGGTGGATCGTTGATCCGGAAGTTGACGCCATATCGGTTACGTTCTTGCGGGTCGCCCGGGCCTGGACCTGTCTGATTGCCGTCGAAGATGCCTCCGAGGACGGATAGCTGATCCGTGATGTTGAGCAGCAGCCGGGTACCCATTGCCGCTAACGGCGGCGACGGGCCGCCGCTGGGCAGGTCGAGCGATGTGATCGCCGGCCACCCCATCGAGGCGTTGGTGAAGACGTCGGTGTATTTCGTGTTGAAGAACTCGCTGTCGGCGGCGAGCTGCCCGAACTTCAAAGAGATCTTTTTGTCGCCCCACTGCTTTTCGAAATAGGCTTCGTATAGGCGCGTCGACGGCAACGCTTCGATGCCGCTGACGACGAAGAGGTTATCGAGATAGTTGCGCGACAGTCCCTCGCCGTGAATCTGGAACATGTTGGCGTGGAAGGTCAGCTTGTCGATGCCGGCGAGCTTCTGCAAGTCGACATCGACCGCGAGGTTCAGCCGGCCTTCGTAGATCGCTCCCTGCTTCAGTCCGCCGGAGACATTTCCGAGCGTCTCGCCGATGTATGTCGCGGCGAACTTGATCCCATATTTTTTTTGGAAGGGGTTCGGCAGAAGCCCAAGGGTCTTCTCCTCGACCGTGCTCTCGCCGGTGTCCGGATCGGCAGGCTTGTCTTCGTCAGTCTTCTTGTCCTCCTGCGCGAAAACATGCGTCCCCGCGAGTAGCCCCGCGGCAAGGATTGCCAGCGCCAGGCATCTAACGGACATGTTCAATTGAACTGCATACGGAGGACTCCACGATACGACGCATTGGCGCACGGTCGGACGGCAAACTCAAGAGCGTACCGTGGCCTGTTCCGGAACCCGACATGCGATGGTCGTGGACAAGCATGCAATGTCAGAATCCGAACCGACTGGACGCGACTGAGTCCTGTCTAATTCGTCCGTTGCTGAGAACCGAACTATATTAGCGATCAGCCCGGCGCAAATGCCGGGCTTATTCGTTGCGCTCGTCTCGCAGGGCACAGCTCGCAGGAATGAGCAGCGCCGGCGACACAGTCATACCAGCGTCTGGATCACACCAGGGGTTTCGACCACGGTGACGCGGACGCCGCGCCGCTGCACAGCTTCAACCAGCGAGCGGAAGTCTCCATCACCCGAGAACAGTACCATCTGGTCCATGTGCTCCGCGAGCTCCATAGCATCGACTGCAAGCTCGATGTTCATGTCACCCTTGACCTTGCGACCGGACGCCTCGATGTATTCCTTCGTCGCCTTGGTAACGACCGTGTAGCCGTTGTAGTCCAGCCAGTCGACCAGCGGCCGGACCGAGGAGTAATCCTGATCCTCCATCATGGCTGTAGTAGAACGCTCGGAGCAGCGTCCCGCGAGTTTGAAATTCGCTGAGCAGCCGCTTGTAATCGATGTCGAAGTCGAGGGTCTTGGCTGTGGCATAGAGATTGGCTCCGTCGATTCGTGGCCGCCCTTCTCGTCCTTCGTCGCCTTATCCCATTTCCCTATGGATTCTTGGGAAATACTCTCGAAATCAGCGAGTAGGATAGCTTATAGTCGCGCGATACGCGTACAAGGGGGCTTCTCGGTGCACGACAGTTCGGTGGAAAGAGCCAGATGGCTCCGCGATTTGCTGCGCTTTTTGCCTCTGCGCAGCCAATTCGTGCTCTCCGGCAATACGCGGGACCTTCAGATCCACGAGGTCGGTCCGGGCGAGTTGACCGCAGCGCCGTTATCGAGGGTCCTGCCGGACGTTTTAAAGGCAGCTGGTTATGGGCGGATCGCATGGTTCGATCTTCTGAACGGATTTCGGGACGTCGAGCCGGCTGACGGAAGCTACCTCACTCAACTGGGTCTACTGCCGACTGCTGGCACAGCGGCCGGCGGGATCGATCTGTTGTCGACGACGCTCGAACGGCACGTCATGGCTGAAGGCCAGCCCTCCGCCCTTATCGTCGACTTTGCCTCAAGGCTGATCGCGCGAAACGACGCCTTATCACCTGCCGAGCACCAGCTTTTCTCCGGAGCGCTGATCCTGTCTCATGCGGCGCGGGCGCGTCCGGCGGGCGATAAGCGTCTGCCCTTCTTCAATACGGTCGTCTGGATCGTCGACAAGGAGGGTGATCTGCCCGATTGGTTCCTGATCGGAAACCCGAAGATCAGACACGTGCCCATCGGGCGGCCGGATCATCTTGCGAGAAGGAGCATGATCCGCTCCCTTGTCCGAAGTCTACCCGGCGCGCAGAACGCGGACCAATCTGACCTAGAAAAGTGTACTCAAGGATTCGTGGACGAGACTGAAGGCCTTCTGTTGCTCGACGTCAGTGCGGTCGCGCAGCTCGCCCGCAGCGAAGGCGTGCAGTTCGATCGGATCGGGGATGCCGTCCGGCGCTTCAAAGTGGGCGTGACTGAGGATCCCTGGCGCAAGATCAGTCGCAACAAGATCACTTCGGGTGAAGAATTCGTCAGACGCCGCGTCAAGGGACAGTCTCACGCAGTCACCCATATGCTCGATATCGTCAAGCGCGCGGTGACCGGGATCGGACAATCGCCGCGCGGCGGCCGGCCAAGAGGCATCGTCTTTCTTGCCGGGCCGACCGGTGTCGGCAAGACGGAACTCGCCAAGACCATCACCAGCCTGCTTTTCGGCGATGAATCTGCGTATATCCGCTTCGACATGTCGGAGTTCAGTGCCGAGCACTCCGACCAACGGCTGATCGGCGCACCGCCCGGCTATATCGGGTATGACGTCGGAGGCGAGCTCACGAACGCGATCCGTGAAAAGCCGTTCAGCGTCGTCCTGTTCGACGAGATCGAAAAGTCCCATCCGAGGATTCTCGACAAATTCCTGCAGGTCCTCGACGATGGCGTCCTCACCTCGGGACGAGGCGATCGCGTCTATTTCTCCGAGGCGTTCATTGTCTTCACCTCAAATTTAGGCATCTACGTCCCGGGGCCATCTGGTGAGAGAATTGCCAACGTCACGCCCGAAGAGACCTTCGACGGCGTGCGGAGAAAGGTCCGAAGCGAGATCGAAAAGCACTTCAAACAGGTCCTGAACCGGCCCGAGATATTGAACCGGATCGGAGAGAACGTCATCGTCTTCGATTTCATCCGGCCCGAGGTTGCAAACGAGATATTCGATCAGATGGTCGACAACCTGCTCAGGGACGTCAGCTCGCTCGGCTATGGCGTGACTTTGACCGGAGCTGCCCGCAAGGTCCTTCGCGGCCTGTGCCTTTCTGATCTTTCAAACGGCGGCCGCGGCATCCGCAATCAGGTTGAATCTCACCTTATCAACCCGCTGTCGCGCAGTCTCTTCGATCGCGGAGCGGAAGCCGGACACAGATACAGGATTGAACAGATTCGACCTGGACCATCGACCACGATCGATCTCGTGAGCGAGCAGTCCCCATGAGGATGGTCAATCTGTCGCGCATCCATTTCCCGGTCACAACGTTGGGGCCTGGCCGAAGGATCGGGATCTGGTTTCAAGGCTGTTCGATCCGCTGCCCGGGATGTATCTCCATGGACACCTGGGCGCACGGACGAGAAACGACGACCGTAGAGAAAGTCGTCGAGGCAGTCTCGCCATGGCTTTCGACCGCCGATGGGATCACGATTTCGGGTGGCGAGCCCTTCGATCAACGCGAGGCTTTGTTCGATCTTCTGGCGCGGCTTAGAACTCGAACGACCGCGGACATCCTGGTCTTTACCGGCTACCCGTGGACCGCGATCTGCGAAGCGCTAGCCACATCGCCATCTCTGATCGACGCGGTCGTTTCCGGGCCGTTCGATATCGATGAAAAGCAAACCCTCGCGCTTCGTGGCAGCGACAATCAGGAGCTGCACCTCATAACGCCCGTGGGCCGCGCTCGGTTCGCGAGTTTCGACCGGCCGATCAACGAAAGAGACCGCACCTTCGACGTCATGTTCGACGATAAAGGCGACGTCTGGCTTGCGGGCATTCCGGCTCGCGGCGACTTCCGCCGCCTGCGAAATACGCTCGAAGGCGGCGGATCGACGCTAGGAATTTCGGAAGATACACGTTTCCCCTCTGTTTAGAATTTTGGTGATGATCAGACTTTGCCCGAACTGCAATACCGAACGCCCCGTCAGCGAGATCTTTTGCGAAGGCACGTTGAACGGCCAAACCTGCGGCTGGGACCTGTCGGCGGTCGATATAACGCCGGCCGGATCTGCGAGACCAAGACCAAATCCGGCTGTAATTCCTCTTCCGAGCGCCCCGACCTGCCGAAACGGTCATCAGGGCTCTCCTGGCGACCTGATCTGCAGCCTATGCGGCGAGCCGATCATCGAAGGGGACGAGGTGCCCTCACCGACCGAGCCCATTCCGACGGCACAGCCCGCGCCAGCGCCCGGCCACGAAACGGTCGTGGACGGTTGGCATCTGCAGGATCGGATCGCCTCGTCCAGCACAGTTCGCGAACGCTTCGTCGCCACGCGCGCCTCAGACGGACAGCTCGGAATACTCACGCTTTACGCTATAGGCTCGGAACCGGACCAAGCGATCTACGATTTGCTCTTAAAGCTTCCTCGAGATCACGTCCCGGAATTTTTCGCAACCGGTCGCTGGCAAGACCGCGCCTACGAGGTCGCGGAGGAATTCAAGGGCGGCACTCTGGCGGATTTTGCCGTCGATCTAGCCGATCCGGCGTCTCTTGCAACGTTAGTCGGCGAGCTCGCCAAGGCCGTTCACGCTCTCACCGAAGCCGGATTGCGACACAGGGATCTGCGCCCTTCCGTGGTCTTCGTGCGGTCAAAAGAGCCACTTGACCTCGTCGTCGGGGGCTTCGGCTCGGCACGGCTCTCCGAATTCGACCTCGATATCGTGTCTCCGCTTGAAACCACTCGCTATATGGCGCCCGAGGCGATCGCCGGCGGCGTCGCCCCGGCTTCCGACTGGTGGAGCATGGGGATGATCTTGTTGGAGAAGATCACCCAAGGCGCGTGCTTCGAAGGCATCAATGAGCAGGCCTTTCTGATCCACATTCTCACCAACGGCGTACACCTCCCCGAAAGTCTGGATGAGCGGATCAACACGTTGCTGCGCGGCCTGTTGGCGCGTGACAGGCGTCAGCGCTGGCAGTGGAAGGAAGTTCAGGCCTGGCTACGCGGAGAAAGTGTTTCAGCGCCAGCGGCCGATACAGCGGGCGACACAGAGGGCCGAAGCTCGATTTCGCTGGGCGGCAAACAATATCGATCTGCAAACATGTTCGCATTGGCAGCCGCGGAAGCTGCGAACTGGGACCAAGCCAAAGCGCTTGTCCTCAGAGGCGCCGTTGCAAGCTGGACTGCGGAGGCCGGCTTCGAAGCGGCTGTTGCGGCAGGTCTTCGGCAAATTCTGCGGACTGAGGACCTTCAGGAGGATTTGAAGCTCTCCATCTCCCTTAAAACCCTCAATCCGTCGATGCCTCTGATCGTCAGAGGCAATATCGTCACACCGGGTTGGCTGCTCGACCACCCGAGCGACGGTTACAGTCTGATCACAGGTCCTGCACCCGACCTGCTGCGGAAGATTGATCCGGACGATTGGCTCTGGCGCCTGAAGGTCCGCTCGGACACGGTTCGTAAGCGACTGGACCAACTCGAAATCGCGGTCGACGAGGATGCTCTGCGCGTTCACCTGCTGTCGACCTCTATGGCCCGCCTGGCCGCGCTCTGGGAAGAACGGCGAAAGCTTTTCCCCGATACCGACCATGCCGGCGTAGCAGCGCTCACTGAGCGCCGCATTTCGGCGGAAGAAGACCTCGTCATCCTGCTCAGCGCGACCTCGAACCAGTTCCGCTCGGTCGCCGAGGTCATCGAAGAAGCAGAAAAGGAAGCGTTGACGGCCGGGCTCGGCAACTTTTCGGCAGAGGAGGCGACAACGCTCCTCGGCCGCCCACGTCGCGAGATCTACCAGGCGATTGACGAGCGCATTCAAAACTTCGCCAGATGCGGCATCAAGGAAGTCGACGAGTGGGCGGACCAGTTTCGCCTGGACAGACGGATGCCCTTAGGGCGCGCGCTCGCCCTTCTTTGTGTGCCCGCCGAGACGTGGAGAGCGCTTCCGAAGCAAGGCTATGTGTCGACGATCTTGGACTTCTTCGCCAAGCGGATTTCAGGCGGCGTGTTGCGCGGGCCGCTGACGCGCATGCTGATCGGCAAATCGGCCAGGATCGATCTCACCGAGCTCGATACGTCCAGAGTGCCGGCAGCTGAGATTCTCGACCAACTGCTTGGTCGTACGAACCGGACCGTGAACGTCGATCCGGCGGCTTTCGCCGATGACGACGGGCTTGAGCGAAGGTTGCGCTCCTTGCACTCCCATGCATTGCTCTACAGGCGCGATACCGGCATCGATGGCCTGTTCATGGGATTTCCGTTCCTGATCATGCGCGATCATCGGCCGAACGCGAGACCGCGGATTGCGCCAGTCCTGCTTTGGCCGGTGCGCGTCAATCCGGAGGTCGGAAACCGCGGTCATGTCACTTTAGGTTATGGGCGCGAGAGAAATCCCGATACCGAGATCGAGCATGTTCTCGTCAATCCCGTTCTCGAAGGAATGGTCGGCATTCCCGAGGCGAGACGTTGGCAGGAAGCGGCCAACGAGCTCCTGACCCATGCAAGCTTGTCCGTCCAGGCGGTGATGGACACCTTCAGCCGATTGGCCAAGCCTATCGGCAGCGAATTGACTGCGCTTCCCGGAAAGGACGTCGAAGTCGGCGCGCAAGAACGGCAGCTGGTGCCAGCAGCCGTGCTGTTCCATCTGGCCTTCATGGGCCAGGCGGTGATGAAGGATCTCGAGACCCTCCGGGGCTTGCCGCCGACGGCCACGGCGCTCGAGGCCGCCCTGCGCCTGAACGAACAGCAGGCGGCGCCTTCGGCATCCCCTCCTTTGAAAGAGGCCGACCGGTACTTTACTGCGGATAGTGATCCCTCGCAGGAGGCGGCCGTCCTCGAAGCACGTCAGGCCCCGGGCCTGGTCATCGAAGGACCTCCCGGAACCGGCAAGAGCCAGACCATCGTCAACATGGTCGCGGACGCCATCGGCACGGGAAAATCGCTGCTCGTGATCTGCCAGAAGCAAGCCGCTCTCGAGGTGGTCCGCAAGCGCTTGGATAAGGAACGCCTGACGGATCGCTTCGTCATGATCACCGATGCCCATCGCGACCGTGAGCCGATCGTCGGCGCAATCCGTTCGCAGGTCCAGGCTTTGCACAACCTGTCTCCAGGAGGGTCTCCGGCCTGGAAGCGAGAGCGCGATCGCCTCGCCGCTCGCATCGAGACGCTCGAGACAGAGCTGGACCGTCGCCAGGTTGCACTTCATTCCGTGGATGATCGAACCGGTTTGTCCTATCGAACGCTGCTCGGCGAACTGCTCGAGATCGAAGAAGGCAGCCCGAAACCCATTGACGCTCCTGAACTCCGCCCTTTGCTGGCAGATCTACATCCCGCGGACGTGGCGAGGATCGAGGAGAATTGCGGCCCCCTCGCGAAATTCTGGCTTCCGTCGAAATTTGAAGACAATCCTCTGTCCGGCCTCAAGCCGTTCAATCCCGATCGAGGAACCGCGGCCGCGCTGGCCTTGCACCTGCAGGCATTTTTGCAAGCCGACGCGCGGCGGGAGCAGACCGACGCTGAGACGGCGAATTGTCTGAAAATATCGGATGCGGCGGAATTTCGGTCCTGGCTCGCCGAAGCGGATGAGCTCCGCTCGATCAGCGATTCGGTCTGCGCAAATCTCGCTCGATTGCGGCCGCTGTTTCGGAACGTCGAGGATGGGACATCGGAAGCTGCGCGCATTCTCGCGAGCCTATCAGCGATTAAAGAAATCTTCTCATCGCTCGACGGCCCATCCTACAAACCGAACTTTTGCTCCAAGCTCATCGCCTTCAATCAGGAGGAGCTCTGCTCTGCCGGGGAGCTCGCGGGCCAAGTTCGCTTGCCGGCAAACGCCCTACAATGGCTCAACCCGCTCCATTGGCTGCGAACGCGCCGCGTACGCCAGCTCCTTGCGTCATTGCAGCTCCCGCAAGATAACGACGCCATCAGCTCATTGTATTATGCGGTCGAGCTGGAATTGGCCATACGCCGGCCAAGGCACGAACTCGAGCAATATTTCACGATCCTGTTCGGCCGTTCCCCCAATCTCGATTTGTCGCCCGGTAAGCTCGCCGATTTCGCCGAGCGCCTCGGCTCGTTCCTCAATGGTCTGGGAGACCACAATTCGCTCATCGACCGGTGCCCGGACCGGCTTGAGCTCGAGAGAGCGCTCTCGGCCGGAACGACCGCGGAGCTCGGCACGTTCTTTGAGCGGGCTGAACTCGCGCTCAGAAGGCATGACACGCGGGAGGAGAGCCGCGCCGCATTGGACCGGCTCAGGACCTATTTCGACGAACTGTGGCTCGGATCGAGACGCTCGGCGACCGAGAATGGTCGCTCTAATGCGAGCGCCATTGACCAGATCGCGCAGGCTCTGCCGATGCTGAGCAGCTACCAGGAATATCGACTTCGCTCTTCGCGCCTGGACGACAAGGAGCGCGCCATCTTCGCAACACTCAGGTCGAGGGAGTCCGAACTTTCGGAACTGGCTTCCGAAGACCTCGACGCCTGCATTCGCGCCACTATAGGCCGCGAGGCCCGTTTGGCGTGGAAGGCCGATATGGAGGGTGCGAATCCTGACGTCTTGTTCGACGCCGACGAGCTAGATGCGAAGGTAAAATCGCTCGCGGAAGCCGACGTACAGATCCGGCAGTACAACCGGGATCTTCTCGTCCAAGGTATCGATGCAGCAAAAGTGCGTCCGACCAGCGAGTGGGACGCGATCACCAAGCTGCGTGGCCCAAGAGCGCTAAGATTGCGCGAATTCATCGATCGCGCCGCTCCGCTCGGTCTTTTCGCGCTCCGGCCGGTCTGGCTCATGACGCCAGATGTCGCGAGCCGCGTGCTGCAACCTCGGGCGGGACTCTTCGATACCGTCATCTTTGACGAGGCTTCGCAGATGCCAGTTGAGTATGCGCTGCCCTCCCTGTTCCGCAGCAGGCTTGTCGTCGTCAGCGGCGACGAAAAGCAGATGCCGCCGACCTCCTTCTTCGCCAGCAAGGTCGAGAACGACGAAGCGGCAATATTCGACGGTGAAGAACCAGAAGAAGGAGCCAGCGAGGAGGAACGCGAAGCCTTCGCGGAGACATGGAATCGCAGAGAGATCAAGGATTGTCCCGACCTCCTCCAACTCGCCCGCTCCGTGCTTCGGACCCGTACTCTGCAGGTGCACTATCGTTCGAAATATCGAGAGCTGATATCATTCTCGAACGCATCGTTCTACGCCAACGGCCTTAGCGTGCCCGTTCGCCATCCCGTAGAGACAATCCGCAGGCTCAAGCCGATCGAAGTCGTGCGCTCGGACGGCACTTACAAGGCCCAGACGAACCAAAAGGAAGCCAGCGATGTCGTACAATACCTATCGCAGCTTTGGGAGGATTCATCGCCACCGTCGGTCGGTGTCGTCACATTCAACCGCAAGCAGGCCGACGCCATAGAAGATGTTTTGGAAGATCGCGCCGAAAACGATGCAGCGTTCCGAGAGGCATTGATGCGCGAGCGCGAACGTATCGAGCATGGCGAGGACATGGGCTTTTTCGTCAAGAATGTGGAGAACGTGCAAGGCGATGAACGTGACATCATCGTCTTCTCCACGACATTCGGCCGCAACGAACACAGCGTTTTCCGCAAGAGCTTCGGCGCGCTAGGCCACGCCGGCGGCGAGCGCCGCCTGAATGTCGCGGTAACACGTGCGAGAGAAAAGGTGGTCATCGTTACATCCATGCCGATATCGGAGATATCGGACCTGTTGACGAGGCGGAGTGGTCCCAGGGTGCCGCGGGACTATCTGCAAGGCTACCTCGAATATGCCAGGACGGTATCCGATGGCCTTGCAGACTCCGGAAAGACGCTCCTGGACCGGATGGTAACCGAACCACGTCCCCACCACGAAGCTGGACAACATGAGGACGACGGCTTCACCAGGTCCGTCGGAGCCTTTCTGGAAGCGAATGGCTATAAGCCCAGTCGGGCTCGCGATGGCGGCGCATTCAGCCTTGATTTTGCCGTGACCGATCCCCGGACCGGCCTCTACGCGATAGGCGTGGAATGCGATGCGCCGCGACACCAATTGCTTCAAAGAGCGCGTGCTCGCGAGATCTGGCGTCCCAATGTGTTGGGAAGAGCCGTTCCTTATGTCCATAGAGTTTCGTCGTATGCTTGGACTCATGCTGGAGACGCCGAACGCCTCCGGCTCAAGAACGCTGTCGAGCACGCGCTCCGTGGGGGAGGATTGCAATGAGCGGACCCAAAGCATTCAAGATCGTTACCCGAGCCGAGATCATCGCCATCTGCCACCGCAACCTGGCGCGGCTTGACGCCGCGATCGAAAGCTGGACCTCCGCCGGCAGACGCAACGGGACCATTGAGCAGAAGGACATCGACAAAGTCATAGTCCGGCGAGATGAGCTTCGTCGCCTGCTCGACGCCGATCGTTTCATCGAACTCCAGAAACAGGTTGCCGCCGAGATCGCCTTCCTTCAGGCGGATTCCGAGCGCCGGGTCGAAAGGGCTGCCGAAATGGCGGCCCGTTCGAACCGCGAATTAAGGCGCTCGAAAGCGGCAGCCGAGGCGCTGCTAGAGAGACTGCAAGCTCTGAAAGTCGAAATTCCCGCCGACATTGGAAGCGAGCTCAGTGGCTCGACCGGATCTTCCGAGCGCTTGGAAGCGGCCATGGCAAAGGCGCTGCTGCTGCTTCCTTTTCAGGCAGCAGAGGAAACCGCGACAGACCGGCAACGCGAGCTTGCCACTCGCCTGGGCGCCGGCGAACGGCGCGGCACGCTGCAGGAATGGATTGCCGGGCAAGTTCAGGAGATGGAGGATCCCGCCTTGGGACGCGTCGACGCTCTTCTCGGCGAGTTGCGCGGGCTTGGCATCGATTCCTCCCCATTCTCGGACCGTGTCGCACAGCCGGAAGCAGAGCCGCTCGTTCGAAGATCGCTTGTCGCGGACAGTCTTCTGCTCGACCTGGCCGCGGCCGTGAAGGATGGCCGCGCCAGCGCGCGACTAGCGGACGAGCTTCGGGCGCGACGCGCCGAGCTTTCCGTGATGAAGTCAGCAGAGGCTAACTCGCTGCTGACCGAAATCGAGGAGACCCTCGCCTCGCCGGCGCCCAGCAACCGGCAAGAGCTCGTCAAACGCGCCGACGTTCTCATCGAGGAAGAATTCAAGGCGATGGCCGCGGCGGAGCGCAGGCGCGCGGTGCTCGAAGGTCTTGCCAGCCTGGGATACGAAGTATCAGAGGGAATGGCGACCGCCTGGGTCCAGAACGGCCAGATTGTCCTGCGTAAGGCGGCCAATCCTGGCTACGGAGTAGAGCTCTTGGGCGGATCGAGATCGGACCTCCTCCAGGTGCGCGCCGTAGGTATCGGCAGCTCGGCCGAAGCTCGCGATGCAAATCGTGACCACGACATGGAAACGATCTGGTGCGGCGAGTTCGACCGCCTGAAGGCGTTGGTCGCTAAAGCAGGCGGGAACGTTACTATGGAATTAGCAAGGCCGGTCGGTCAATTCCCTTTGAAGATCGTCTCAGATCCGGGTGCAAGCCAAGAAGCGGAAGTTGCCGAAAGATCATATCGATCGGTGCCAGCGAACCGGCCCACTTAGCAATTGAGAGAAGCCAGCTATAATCTAACAGAGATGATCTCGCAGATGTCCGCGAAGATCACACTGACCTGAGCATCTCCTTTGCGCGGTCGAGAAAGGCAACTCCTTTATAGCCGTCCCTTATGATCAGACTATCTGTTGCCCCGCGCACAAATTCAGATTTTAGCCTATCGATCTGAGCGACGGTTTCCATCACGTTCGGTCGATATGGGTTCAGCTCGCGGATCAGTTCAGCGGAATGAACGACGCTTGCTGCAGCGATATCAAAGATATCTCGCGGTTTGTGATAGATGATCTTTTTAGCGATGACTTCCGGGATCGTTTCTAGCAGGACGTTCATACCTTCAATTTCTCTCTCAATCGTTGGATTGGCGGTCTTGTGACCGGCAACGATGAAATCGATCTCGCCAACAGCTTCGAACGCCGATTTGAGAAAGCGATTGCCGTCACCTTGGTATTCGCTTGGGCGTATCTCGAAGTCCTGTTTCTGCGGATCCAAAAACGGCAGCAATTTGCGGATCGCAAAGGAAGATGTCGACGTCGTGGCTTTCGCATGACTGTTCCTTCCCAATCCGACCTGGTCTTCTCGGTTATCACGCTGCAATCGGCTAATGTTCACCTGAATAGCTGGAAAACGCTTTTGCGGAAGCAACGAGCTCCGCATCGCTGATGCCGAACTGATGAGCGAACTCTTTCTGCAAAGACGGCTCAACTTCGCCGAAGAAAGCGGACATGTGTCCCGGCATACTCTTAGCGGCAGCTGGATTCTTAAGACAAGAAATGAGCGCCTGCGCGTCCAGCTGTTTGTTGTGAGGCGCGTTGATAGCGCACAAAACTAACGTGGCGATCGTCATTTGCGTTCCTTGTATCCCGAGAGCGAGCGACGGAATTCAACTTATGCCCCGAGCCCAAGCGAACCATTGAAGTCATTCGTGCCATCGTCAGGGTGACCGCCCCGCAAGAGAGGCAGCCATCTTGATGCTGCCGATTTGATCGGCATCACGTGCCTCCGCTGAGACCTTGCCAGTCGTCAAGTTTCAAATGCCGCCAGCCAGCCACGAAGGCCGCAACTGCCGCACGCGAGAACGATCGCGTCTTTGCGACCAGCTCTCGCCTGTGATTAGGCTCTCTTTGCTCCGCGCGCAAATTCGGATCTTTGTCGATCTCCGCCACGCCAAGCGCAACGAACTACTTCAACCACACACCGATGATTGTACCGAGAGAGCCGAAAGCCCATTTTTCCTGATCGGCATTATATCTCTTCGAGAGAATGATGATCAGGCTAACAATAAGAACGATGATGCTTATGACAGGCTTCATCAATTGCTGCGCAAACTCGTACCACGGCCGAATCTCGTCTAGGACAGACTTTGCATTCTGATTTTGGTTCGAGAGATCTTTCAAGCGGGCGAGCGTCTCATCTAGTTCTGCCCGTACCTTTGCATCCTCCACTTTCACAACCTGTTGGACGCCGGCGTTTCCGTTCCGATCAGTCCGACATGGCCGGTATAGGCCGCAAGCGCAGCGAATTTCAGTGCGGCTAACCCTCGGAGTTACTTCGACGACACCTTTAGGTCTGTGCTCAAAGTGACCGGGCAGGCACCGGACGGGATTCAGCTACCCAGTCCATACACGATCCCTCAGCGCAATTTCTTGCCCTCATCGAACAGGAAGCGGATCGGCGTCTCTAACGCTTGTGCAACGTGCCAAAGGCTAACAATGGTCGCGTTCCGATTTCCCTGCTCCAGGCCACTGATATAGGCGCGATCGACGCCCACTAGCTCGGCAAGCTCCGCCTGCGTGATTCCAGCTGCCATCCGCAGCCTCTTCACATTGCCACCCACCAAGCGCCGCACGTCTCCTGACATGGGCTCAAGGCGACAGCTTGTTGCAATCTAATGCGACGCAATATATTGCACATTTATCAAAAGGGGGGTCCGAAGAATGCGCTACGTGTTCCTGCTAGTCTTCTTCCTGCAAGTAAGTTCCTCTTACGCACAATCCCCTAACGTTGAGTACAGAGCAGCCCTCGAACATTGTGCTGGCCTGCACATGGTAGACCTCGATGATGGAATCTCGTCGGCGGCCGTCGTCGCGCGAGCACTCCTAGGAGCTTGCAGGAGGGAGAATCAAAGGCTCTTCGAGCGGGCGATGGCAGGGCAATCACGCGCCTACGTGACGGGATACGAAAATGCTGCGACTGAGCAGTTCACAACCTTTGTCTTGATGCACCGGGCAAGAAAGGGCCGATCCTGACACTGCCGCCTGGGGGCTCTCCCGGGCAGCTAACTGGAGCCAAGGCACTCCCATTTATGGGGTACACGCCCTAGCGGCCATAGAGTGGAAGGCAGACCGTGTGCTGCCACTCGATGTCGTTTAGACATCGGAGTTTGGCCCAGTCCGGTCTTGATCTGATGTCAGCTTGGCCTTCAACAGCGGTACGAAAGCGGACATCGTCGAAGGTCGTCGAAGGGCCACTTCAAGACATCGCCCTATGGGTATAGATAGGACCATCGTCCACCCGGAGAGCAGCAAGTGGGCCGAATAGCAACCTTCGTATGGATAGTAACGTCTTTCACAATCATTGTGGTCGCCACTCCACTCCGGGCTCAAGCAACACCGGAAGCGTCAGCGTGCCGATACCTCGCTGGTCTAATCGATAAGGCATCGCCATCAGGGCCGTTGTTCCTGTCCAGCTATCCGACCGTCGAATCGGGGCCTCTCCATGGCGCCGCCTACCTCTATGACAATGCGGTAGCGGCCATCGCATTGGTCGGTTGCGGCGAGCGAGACAAAGCGTATCGAATTGGCTCGGCGATTCTCTGGGCCATCGATAACGACCGCACCTGGCATGATGGGCGGCTCCGGAACGCATACGCCGCGGGTGTGGTGGCGAATGGCCCCGTAAAACTTCCAGGTTGGTGGGACAATACTCAGAACAAATGGCTAGAGGATCGATATCAGGTGGGCAGCGATGTTGGTAACATGGCCTGGGCCATGTTGGCGTTGCTGTCGATTGATGTGAACACCGGCTCTCGATTCCGCGATGGTGCCGCACGGCTTGGCGCCTGGGTCGCGCAATGGGCCGACACGCGCGGTACTGGCGGTTTCACGGGCGGTACGTTTGGGCACGAGCCGACGCCGGAAGTGCGGACATGGAAATCGACTGAACATAATACTGACCTCGCCGCCGCGTTTGGCCTTCTTGCCGTCCGTACAGGCGATTCGCGCTGGCGCGATAAGGCAATGGTTGCTGAGTACTTCGTCAATACGATGTGGGATCCGGGGTGCGCCTGTTTCGCCGCAGGGACCGCCGAAGACGGTGTCACGCATAATCCGATTTTGGCTCTGGATGCCCAGATCTGGCCCTTAACAGCGCTTCGCGGCGCGGCCGGGCAATTTGCATCGGCAATCACGACCGCCGAACAGCGAATGAGTGTTGGCGGAGGCTTCTCTTACGGTGAGAACCGGGACGCTGTGTGGACCGAAGGGACGGGCCAAATGGCTCTCTTGATGAAATTGCTCGGCAGGACTGAGAGGGCAGAATCGTTGATCGCTATCATCGAATCCCAGAGGTCGCCCGATGGTGGGTTCTATGCCACGACTGTCCGCGCGTTACCGACGGGGTTCGTGTTGGACACCGACCCGACCAAGCCGCGACACTATTTCCGATTGTCACATCTTGGCGCAGCTTCGTGGGCTGCCCTCGCGGAACGTGGGTTCAATCCCTTTACGATGACAAAGGGACTTCCCTAGCTGAGCCGCAGTGCTTCTCGTCTCGGTTTTCGGTCTGTTTTGATTTCGATATGTCCGCAACGGGTCACGAACGACATTAAGGACCACCTAGAACGGCGTCGGCTTTGCCGCTGAGAGCGGACGTCGGTGGCTCGAACTGTCAGGCCAGCTTAGGGCCAATTCCGGACCAGCGCCTGGGAGATCAAACCGTGACCCAGATAGTTCGGTCATCGGCTGCGCCAAGCCACATCGCTCAATATTCCTCGCGGAGTCGGGGGAATAAAGCAGCCGAATATGTATGGCCCGAAAGGGGCGTTGCGCTAAACTATGCCGCCCGTTCTGTATCGCGATGTGGGCAAGGAACTCGCGTGCCATGAGCTTGAGGACAACCTTTCAAGGCCGAGACGATACATCAGCAGCCCTAACTGACGTGACTCGATGCGAACGTGAGACACAAGGAGGCACAGATGAAACCTACGGACATTTCCGCCCAAGCCGTTGGTATGGCCTGCCGCTGTGATTGCGGCTCTATCGCGCCAGGGGGCCATGAGAAGCATGCCGATCCGGCGCGTCGCAGCTTCCTGCGCAACGCCATCGCCGGCACGGCTGTAGCGCTGGCAGGCGCGACGGTCATTCCCGCTCTGCCCGCATCGGCGCAGAGCACATTGACGCCCGAGGCTGCACTCAAGGCGTTAATGGACGGCAACCAGCGCTATGTCGCCGGACAACTCCAGTCCCTCAATGACGACCTTTCGATTCTCAAGGCCAAAACAGTCGAGAAGCAGGAGCCCTTTGCCGCGGTTCTATCCTGCGCGGACTCACGGGTGCCGGTGGAGTTTGTCTTCGACCAGAGCATCGGCCAAATCTTCGTCGTCCGTGTAGCCGGGAACGTAACTACGCCCGAGATCACGGCGAGTCTCGAATATGGCGTCGCCGTTCTGGGCACCAGAGTCATCGTCGTGCTGGGGCACGGCAATTGCGGTGCGGTCAAGGCAACCATTGAAGGCAAGGCTGTGCCTGGCCAGATCAGCGTCCTTTACGCCCCCATCCAGCCGGCGGTGGTCGCCGCGGGCGGCAACCTCGGCGCTGCCATCGACGCCAACGCCAGGATGCAGGCGACCCTGCTCAGCGAGGCATCCCCCGTCATCGCCGCAGCGATCAAGGAGGGGAAGCTGATGGTCGTAGCGGCCCGCTACGACATCATGAGCGGAAACGTCTCGCTGCTCACCTAGGCTTCGAATCTAGGCCAAGTGCGATGCCAGTCGGCAGACGGTAGTCTTCGTTCGGGCAGGATGGTTGCGGCATCGTGGGTTTTCCTGCCCAGGCTTTGTGTCACGCTCCACCACGTTGGAGTCCGCTCAGGGTCACCATCGGGAATGCTCTAACCGATCAGCCATTTCCGCTCAGCCATCAGAAGCCGACATCGCCTCTATGAGACACGCCCTAGTTTCAGGGGCATGCCCTCCCGCCAGTGATCCGTTGATAATAACCGCCATCGTACTTACGCCAATCGCAAGCATATCCAGAACGAACCATCTCTGCGCCAACGTCCATTCCATCGACAAAACATTGAGCGACGATCCTATCGCGATTCGTCGGCTTGGACCTTCCATCACAGACCGTTCCAGGCGGATGATTTACTTGAATGCAGCGTACAGTCTTCTGGTAGACAAGTTTGGAGAGCTGCCCCCATGCCTCCCTTGAGCCGGGCTCACCCGACTCTGGGGCGTCTACGCCGCAAATTCGAATCTTGACGGAGCGAGCTGGCAACGTGATCTCGAAGGTATCTCCATCGATAACGTTCCTGCCTTCCCCAACGATTTCGGCAGACGCAAGACTTGGAAGAAGCACCGCTAGAATAGCAAGAGATGTGCGCAGAAGCAGCCCCACCGAATCCTCCCATGTCATCTATCCAGAGCATCATACTTCATAGCGAGGATATTTTGCGAGGGCAGCCGCTTGGTCCTCAAGCTCGACACCATGATATCCATCCGCCACGGTGCGACCTTCAAGGGCGTGCCCGGAGATCACATCAAGCGTTCGGCGGTCAATGCCCGCCCTTACTCCAACGGGCTTGAAGCGGTGCCTCCAGCCGTGGTTCGGCGCAACACCCTTATCCGGCACCACTCCACGAGCAAACTCCGCAAGCCTGTTCTTGATTCCCTGCAACGGTCCAAGCACGCGCCCCTGTTCGTCGCCATCCTCGGAAGGCCGCAGGAATAGATGACCACGAGGTGCAGCCCTCACGAATTCCACAAAGCCCATTTCAATCAGGTGAGCATGCAAAACCACATCCCTTGCTTCGTTGGTTTTCACAGTGCCCGCCTCGGGCGTGACCCTGAGATACCAGATGCTCCGGCCACTCTTGTGTAAATCCTCCTTGCGCACCTGGGCCATCTCGCCAACGCGCGCACCTGTATACGCCATAAGCCAAGGCACCCACCGCTTAGCTGCAAATGTCTCCGGCATCTCTCCACCCCGCTTGACCCGGAGACTTGCCGTTAGAATTGCTCTCGCCTCATCATCTGTGAAGGCTTTGCTCCGCAGTCTCCGTGGCTTTGCAGCCTTAAGCGTGACACCCTCAGCGGGATTGCTGTGCATCTTCCCATTTGACGTCGCCCAGCCAAATACAGCTTTGAGCCCGGACAGATCATTGTCCTTCACTGTCTTCGCTGAGATCGGCTTGCCAGTGCGAGGGTTGATGGTGGCTAAACGGTGATCCTTGAAGCCAATCACATCGCTTTTGGACACGCGGCTGCAATCATCGTGACCGAGGAACGCCACAAAGGCAGCCATCGAATTACTATAGCTCTCGTGCGTGCTGGGCTTAAGGTTGCGGGCCTTTGCCTCCACCCACCAGCCTTCGATCAACGCAGTCAACGAGCCCCCCTCTAGAACCGGTTGCGTGGTGGTAGCACTGTCCCCGTTCGGCGCGACCCAGGCAGGGAAGCGTTCCGACTTCGGGTCAGGAGTGTAGTCACCTTGAGCATTCCGCAGGCGGACCTCAAATGCATCGCGCAGCGCCAGCCAAAAAGCTCTCAGCAGCAGACCGCGCGACGCGGCGTCAACCTGTCGAATGCCTTCCGATAGAAGCAAGCGATCAACAAGGCGCCCCAGATGAATTTCAAGCGCAGAGGTCTCCGGGCACTGATCTGCGGGTGGAAGATTGTCGAGGTCTATCTCATGCTTGCCTATGGTATCCAACCGCACGAGACCCACGAGGGCCGCCTCGAAGACAACAGCATCATCCTCGGGGTCGTGGGGCACAGGGTGCATCTTGCCATCAGGCCCCTGCTCTACTGCATGCGTGCGCTCGCGTCCCTCGCCTCCCGCCCATGCTCCGTACAAGCGCCCGGCCAAAGCCGTTGCTTGAGCGTTGGTCAGGGAAGTCGGGCTGTCATCGCGAAAAGCACGAAGGATTCGTTCCAAGTACTGGTCAGCCGCCGCCATCCTCTGCTTCACCTCGGCAGGATCATCGACGCGAAGGGAGAATCTGATGGCCTGCGCTCGGGGGGAGATCGTTACGGCATGCGTTTCATCACCGAGAGGAAAGTGCAGCGTGCGGCCGATCAGCCGCTCCCGCACATCCACCGGAATTCGCCGCACGTAGAGCTGAAACCGCGAGCCATCGCGCTTCATTGGACGCACCACCCGATACAGCATGTTGCTCACCGTTGTACACAGTCGGGCGAGCGCAAGTCACTGTATGGGCTTAAGTTATTGAAGGTAAACGAACCTTCAAGAGGATGGTGCCCAGGGGCGGGCTGCAAAATCTCCTAAATTTCAGTCGCTTATCTAAGGTGGGACAAACATTCGTTGTAATGTTTTCCATCGTGTTTTGTGGCGTTTGTCCCACTAAAATCAGAAGCACGCATGAGTGGCCGAGGCGACTAATTCCTAGTCCGGTGGGTTAGTTTGTAATCCGGGGCGATTACGCCAAGTGGGTTGTACAGATAGCTGACGAGTAGCGATGGTACGCCACGGCTTGCGATTTCAATCAGTCTGCCGTGATCCGGATTGTCCTTAATGTCCTGAGTGACGTGAGCAATGCCCTTATTTGTGATCTGGAACACTGCAAGCAGCGCGTTTTCGGCTTCCACCTTGCCGCCATCATAGCGGCTAAAGGCTGCGTCGGGTTCAACGATCGGCAAACGGCCGCTCGCATTTGAGAAATGTTCAAGGCCGATGTCGGTGGGCCTGCGACCGTTGACCTTTACGATGCGCCCGCTCTTGCTCGCTGTGAGACCGAGAAACTCTAACAGCGCGCGACAGTGAACCAAGCCCGCCTCGATGGCAGGATTGGTGAACGCGTGAAGGTTGCCCTCAACTTGCAACTTGCCGTTTACGAGAATTTCCAAGGGAGGGGGATCATTCGGCCATTTCATCCGAAGGCGCGTAGCGAGATTGAGGGTGGCAACTGCTTGCATTCGGTAGGGGATGATTTCGTGCAGCAAGCGATCAAGGTTCATTCAAACCCTCAGTCCAGTTGGCCTTAGTACCAAAGCGATCTAGAAGGCTGGCGGAGAGAGTGGGAGAAGTTTCCCGAATTCCGCAACTTAGCAATATCAGAGGCTTACCGAGCCGCTTCGACCGACTAGATCGCTAATTGTACCACCTAACTGTACCAAAACCAGTGATAGCATTTTAGAATTCGCGCGCCGCTCCACGGCCCGGTCTGCATCGAGAAATATGTAGCCCTACGCGTGTGAGCTAGGGGGAAGCGTAGCGCGTCACGCTAACGAATATATTTCCCGCACGATTGATCCGTACGTTATTTCTGTCCACGCGATAACCTCTGCTCTCGAGCACTTGGCGATCATATGGCCCGTCATCTGCTTCATCTCGGCCAAAAGGAAGCGGCTCCAACAGGATAGCCTCGTCGCACATGAATGTTAGCGGCGCAGACTTTCCTCCCCTTCCTTCTGCTCCGCGGCAATTCGCCATCGTTAGGTACATGGCGGCCCGGATTCCGATACTAGCCGGAGTTGTCTAGATTTGCTACTCTAGCGCGACGATCTTTTTTTGATGCATTTCGGAGGGCCATGATGAGCCGCGCGCTGCTTTGCATCTGCACTATCGCTTTCCTAGCTTTCTCAATTCCTGCAAAGGCGAGTGACTTCATGGATCTAATAGGGGTGAACAAGTCTATCGATAGGTCGATAGCTGGTTTGCAATCGGCGGTCGATCGAGCTCGGGACGCCGGATTTGCCTTGGAGGCGCAGGCAGATAAGTACGGTCAGGAGAGGCTTGCTCAGGTCGACGAGATTGTCCAGCGCGCAATGGCTGACTTCAGACGACTTGTGCAGGTGTCCTTTGACCAAGTCGATGCGATAGCTCAGAAATACATTCTACAATTGATGAGCCTTGAAAAAGCTATCATGACAGATTTGTCCGCAAAAATTCAAGAGCTTGAATGCGCCGTCAATCGAAGTCTGGAGGTCTCGCTAAGACAAGTAATCGGAAACTCGATTTTCTTCCGGCACAACGATGAAATTACCATTGTCTTGCCTGTTTTGTTCGTCGGAGAACAGGACTGTTTCCTTCGCTTCTTTTTTTGCGAGCCTGCTTCGAAGACGTTCAAAATAATCAATCCTGCCCAATTCGATGTTACCTACCTAGAGGTTAGGCACTACTTGGAAGAGCGTCTATCGCGCGCAACCGATAACACGCCGTCCGCCAGTATCGTAAGAACTTACACATTGATTGCGGATCTAGCACGCAAAACGTCCTGCTTCGTCCAAGCGGACCGGGATACGTTCTATAGTCAGTATGACAGTTACAACAAGAAAGCTCGTCTCTGGAAGAACTACTTCCAACAGTTGTAATTGGGGAGGTTGCTTTGAGGAGGATGTTCGTCAGCTGCGGTATCATCGTTGGTAGCTACTTGGGATTTGCGTTTGCGGGGTCCACTGCGCCGCTTCCTGATTGCGGCACCGTGGCGACTTGCGCGCAGAAGATGATCGAGCTCGTCAACATCATATCGGAGGAAAATAAATCTCTTGCTAGAAGAGTTTTGGAACTGGAGAGGGAGAAAGAAAAGCAAGCCGAAACCAACAAAACGCTCAAAGACGCCACGACAGCAGAAGCAATCGCAAAAGCCGCTTTATCGGCTCTCGAGTTTGTTGTTCGGCATGATAATTCGCAAACGGCATTCAACGAGGCCAGCTGTGAAGCCGGAGAGAAGCTAGTCGGAGGGTCGTGTGTCGGCGGGAGCCCCCAATACAATCCAGGGCCTCCGGGTCGCCTCGGGGACGGTGGTCAGGCGGCAGTAGGGCCACTTTTTACAAATGAGCAGGGTGGAATTGCTAAATTGACATTGGCCACAAAGGTCGTTTGCCGAGCCTATGGTGATCCAAATATGCAAGTCACTGCTAACGCGGTGTGCGCACGACTAAGAAGTCCCGCGCCGGGAAAATGAGCCTCATTAACGGTTACCAAATGCTAGGGGTGCGCGGTGATGGGTTTGGTGTAAGATCGAGCGTTTGATAATTTGAGAAAACCAGTACTCGACCTGTCGGGCAACGTCAGACGAAATGCCAGCTCTCATTGCCTCACGAGCGCATTGACGTGACGGCATCTCAATTTGCTCAGTCGCGCTGAGCGGTCAACGCCACAGCCGCGGAGTCGAGCAATCGGGATGGGTGCCCAATCGGGCACTGTCCGGGAGGGTCGAGTACAAGATTTTACAGACGCGCAAGCGTGCATCACCAAGTTGCGCTCTGAGCCATACGACATAATTAATCAGCGGATGTCTCATAAGTGCGCTGTCATTACACCCTGAAAGCCTGAAAGCGGAAGGGGCAGCGCTCTGATCACCTCATGCAAACTTGTTGCTTCTGCTTGACGCAACTTAAGCGACGGGTTTTTTCCTTGATCTATTTGCAAAAATCGAAAACGTCACATCGAAGACGCTTTGCTATTGCCGTGTCCTGTCGTTGAAGCTTCGTTATAATGATGTAAGGGCTTTGAGTCGGCTTAGTCTGAATGAAGATTGACTTTGGTTCCACCTTAAGCTTTGCGATCTCTTGTTTGAACAATTCCGGGGAAAGCGAGAAGCCGTCGCATAACTTGAGGTCCTTTGAAGGAAGCTTTTCAATTGGGTCCGGACCTATTCTTTGCGTCATGCCAGCGTCAACTGCTAATCCATCGTTCAACCGCACCACCGATTCAATACAGCTTTCGCCGGACGCTGTTTGGACAAGAAACCTCTCATCTGCAGATTCATCAAGGTGGACCGTTCTTGAAGGCGGCAATAGGTAAATCGTTGCCGATACCAGCCCTGCAGCGATTGCCTTTCCCTCTCCTGGTTTGCAGTCAATACAAGTTACTTCATCTGGCTGACCTGAACTCCCTTGAAAGCCTTGCAATCCCGGCGGCATCGGACTGCCTTTCGAGCCCGGTTTACCGCCTCCGCCGCAATAGGCGCGCTTCCCTCCCTCTCCTCCATCCGCCGCCGCTCCCGCAGGTCCTCCCGGACCACCCAGTCCACCTGCGCCGCCCAAAGAGATGAGGAGGATGTGGTCAGCGTTAAGTGCGGAAGAGAACTCAATTCGTCCGCCCGCCCCGCCGACACCACCTTTACCTCCGCGCCCTCCGCGTCCGGCGTCGCCTCCGCGACCTCCGTCACCGGCTCCAGCATCGAACCCAGAACACCCACGGTTCTTTCCGTGCCCTCCAATTCCGCCGGTCCCCCCTTGGCCACCAACTGCACCTGTGCCCCCAACTTGACCGTTCGCCAATACTACCAGTTCTCCATCTGACTCTAGCCTCCCAATCTCGAGCCGAATCTTTCCGGCTGGCAATCCAGGCCCTCCATCCGAACCATCACCGCCCGATTCCCCGTGGCCGCCTGGCTCACCGGCGATACGTGACTGATCCCCACGCCAACGACCCGCATCTCGTCCGCGCGCGCCATTCGGACCACCTTCGCCATTGTTTTTACCGTTCTCCCCAGGACTGCCCACGGACATTGGTCCGTCTAAGGGAAACGCAAGGATCCTGACCTTTCCTTCGATCCTCGTATGACCGGCTATGATCCAGAGGTTTCGGCCATTCAAAATGATTGGGCCATTTCTCTCCCGTATCACCAGTGTGTCCGTCGATGCGACATCGACGACGAAGGTGTTGTTCGGCGGATTACCAGTGAGCTGAGAAGCCAAATCGATGTCAGCACTTACCGCTGGGCTAACGAACATGGAAAGCAAAACAGCAACACTTCCAACCCGCATAGTACTCACTCACTGAATAGTTGCAAAACTAATGCTCAGCTCTCCGATTTGCGGAGCTTCCTTCCAGTCATTAGCAGTTGGATCACCAACAACTCTCACTTCGATCTGGTATTGGGTTCGCAAAGGAAGCGCTCCATGCCTGAAGTCATCTTGACCGGCTTGCACGTGAAATTGAGCGGATACCCGGTCATAGGTCTCGAAAGGTCGTCCTTCCACAAACGAGGTTACCCTTGAGTCCGTCCCGTCCTGCCCCAATACTCGGGTGTCCACGATACGACAAGAAGTCCCCAAATTAATAGTGCCGAAACCGGGGTGGACAACACGGAAGCTCAAAGTCTTACCCAGCAACGACCGACCGGCCTTAAGCTTTACCCCGGTGATGACGGCGTCAACAAAACGCTTTGGATGCTGGTCGTGTCCTTGTTGCCAAGCAACAGGTATGGCAAACAATAGAGGCTTCGATCCAACTTTGATTTGCTGAGCAATGCTCTCGTTGAGCTGGCCAATCAAAAAGGCCCCTGCGCTGTTTATCGCCTCTGCACGAAAGGTAACTGGACCGAATTCCGAAAAGCCATCGTCTCTCAAGCGCTTGGAATACTCCTTTCGTTCGCGGTCTGCCGCAGCTAGCAGAACGACGAGAGCCTCGTCTGTTTGTCGGCGAACTTCGGCCAAAGCACCGGCGATCAAGTCTGCACCCCCGACAAACGATAGTTGTTCGCTTAGAGCGCTGTCGAAAAAATAACTTAGCTTGTAGTCCAAGTTGACAGGCTGCCCGTTCGCGTAGATCGCCGCTCGCTTCAAATCTATGGAGTCTCGATCAATGTCACGATATCGCTGTCTCAATAGGCTTTCTGCCAGCATCGCTTTAGTTGACTTCTCGAGATCATTTACCGGGCTGCGACCAAGCAGGTTGCTCTCGCTTTCCTCTAAGGCTTCGAGCGAACTCGTGGCATTAATGTAAGCCTCAGTCGCCTGCTTGGCGTCATCATGCGCACGCGTTAGTTCCGCGTTTGCTTCTTCGGCCTTTACTAGCGCTGCCTGAAGCCTTTCATCTTTAGCCTCAGCCTCGGTTTCTTTTATCTCCAGGACATGAGGCGGCGGGATCGTTTGTGATAGATTCTTTGCCGCATCCACCACGCCGTAGATGGATTTTGCAAACTCTACGAGCAGAGCTCTCGAAGTGGGAGGCTCCCAGCCTGGCTGCAGCGCGCCGTCGCCATGTAGCGCCTTCCAAGCTCCAGCCTTGTCTCCAGAAGCGGCCCGCTGGCGCGCAACGTAAATGTTGTCCGCCTTCTTCCATTCGGTCCGGACCTTCTCAGCCGCGTCATTGTATTTCTTTTGATCATCGTAGATTTGTTCGAACGTCTTTTGCAAAACCGTGGTAGAGAACTTTCCATCGTTAAACTGCCCCGAATTGATTCGGCCCCAGAGTTGTGCAGATGCCCCTAACCACGATCCTCCCGGTATCAATGAAACCGCTACAGCGATGTAATTAGCTCTGGCTAAGTTTTCGGCTCCAGCCTTTTGTTCGGCAATTTGCTGCTGGACGTATTCCTTTATGCCTTCTTCGAGTTGCTTCACGTATTTGAGCGCGCTGTCGTATTTTTGCGTGGCGAGATGAACTGCATTGTTTGCCGCAATTTGCTTTTCCCTCGCCTCGTCTATTTTCCTAGATTGGGAAACGATATTGTCTCGCACTGCCGATAATTGCTTTTGGTCGATGATCGTGTCCTTGAGCGCGTCAACTATGGTTCGCTCGAGGGACTGAACGTACCCATCCGAACTCCGAAGGTCATTGCGTGCGGCCTCTAGACCATCTCGCAACGACTTAAGGTCTTGACTTGGCGCATAGGATGCACTTCGGCCGTATGGATCCAATTGCCGATCCAGAAAATCTTCAGTTCTGTTGACTGCCGCAATGGTTGGAGCACTTCCCCAACTCTCGATTGTGCCCCGCTCTCGAGCGATTTCCCCTTTCAACGCGGCCGTCCAATTTGAATTGTAAGCACCGCGTGCATGCGAGACGATGAGCTTTGTTGCGAACGCCTGAGGCCACAACATCATCTGATTGGCAATGGTGGCGAGTTTAGAAGTCGCTGGCGGACCTATTAGTTCAGTGTATGACCGTTCATTCGTCGGAACGCTCAAGAATTCATCCAGGCTCGCTGACTTTATGGCAACGGCCGCTTGGTCCTCGTTTGACTTCCCATCTGTGCCTTGAGGGCCTGCCCACACCAACTCCTCTGCAATAACCGTAACGTGTCGTCTCGCCTTCTTACCCGTAGTGAAGTAGAGGAATTGACGCTTCGGACTGTCAAACTTAATTTGTCGCGCCGCGAAAGCGACGCCGTCGCCGCTCGGCAGAAGCAAGTCTCCGTCGTAGGCATCACCTTGGCGCGGCGCACCTATTAGTGCAATTACAGCATTTGGGCCTATACGGATCTGTTCGGCTAAAAACACAATTCTCGCCGACTCGAACGGCAATGAGGCATCAATATTCAGTTGACGTGCATCAAATATAAGTTGTTCCACCTTGGTGTTCCGAGCATTTGGGCTGCCAACTATGCTCTTAAATTTGTCCGCGGTAATGTTGAGGACATCGCCTACAACTCGAAATCGGCGACCGCTAGAATCGAGGGGAATGATGCGATACGAGTCTTGATCGTTCCAGTCCCACACAGGCGCCTGCTCCGCGGAGAGAGGAACGCAGTCAGTATCTGCATGCACCACCTGGGGAAAACAACACAGGCCGTACAACATGCTTATCAGCGTAAATGCGATCTTGTTTGCGCAAATGGCAGATCGCAGTGGCATGTTGCTAAATTGCGGGCAACGTTTCGAAAGTGCGGAATGCTGTGATCTCAATGAAGTCATTATGCTAGACCTGCTTATCGCGACTTCAGGTCTCTTCCGTTGCAAACGAGGGATGCTCCACCCGTGGCAAAGAAGCGACAGAGCAAGGACGTGAAAACGCATTCTGAGCTAGTGGCTTGAAACAACTAGAGAGCGTGACACAAGATTTTGGTGACGACAACTAGTCCGAGCAGAAAATTCTCACACCCTTGCACTCTTGAAAATTGACTAAGTCTTCGTGTACCGAAGAATGATTTGGCAATAGAACGCCCGCGCGAAACTGCGATTGGCGCACGCAGCGAGCAGCGTGCGCTTGAGCGGACTCGAACGCTTCTATCTCTTCTGCAAAGCTCTAAATTGATTTGGCGACATGCTCCGCGGGACATTTTCCTTCTCCCGCTGGCTCAATTCCTTCTTTATGTTGCTACGTATCGTCTGCATGTTTTCAATGCAGCTCTGAGTATCCTCAGTTAAGGGCATTGTCTTCACAGAGTCCTGGGCTTTTTCCCAGTTCTTATCTTCTGTCTTTAGTTCATTTGCGGTTCTGTTCGCGAAAGTTGGGCTGAGCTGCGTTACCTGATCAAGGGATGCATCGGCAGTTGCGTCCGTCGTTAGCGCCAATAGGAGCAGCGATACTTCGTTTGTGGGCACTCCAGCCTTCGACAAAAGCTCCTTCGCTGTTGCTGCTAAGCACGTTGATTGTGCGTGCGCATTTGGGAATAAGGCAGCGTCGACGCTTAAAATTGACGCGATGGCAAGCGTTGTTCGTAACATCGCGGCCATGCTCACCCCTTGACTTCGACCGTTTCAATTCGTGCGCGGTACTAGCAGTCAAACCAATCTGTAGTTGGCCATATTATTCAGCAGGTGGTTGATTGCAAATACCAAAGGCCGCCAAAGGCGCCTTTTCGGCCTCATTGCCGTAGGCGCGCACGACTTCCATCGCCTGTTCTAATAAGGACAGCAGATTTCTGAAGCGCAGAAACTCAGTCATTCCAACTTTTCGACCAAGCGACCTGCCGCAATATTCATCCCATATTCAGATGCTGGGTAGCTCCCCTGCGTTAAACCCCGACCAGCTATTCGCAAAACAGCAACTACGGAGAAATACAGTCAGTGTCGTTGACAGGATCATAGAAGATCCGCAGTGGGCAAGCCGCAAGCACGAACCGAGATGTTCGGCCCTCATTTCGCTACCGGACCTACTTGGCTAATGCAATCGATGATTTGGACAATCGCATTTCTGGCTGACCAAGACGTTGTGCAATTGCTCAAGCTTTCCGAGGAACAAAGATCCGTTTGATTTCACTCGTAAGTTGCAACAGTTTGTCGAAAGCTATAGCTTAATGAAGACAAAACATGATCCACGCTTTGCGGCCGGCAGTTCGCGTGTGACCGCCGCTCCTCCACGCGGCGTTTCAGGCCACTGGCGTAGTTGGTTCTGGCTGGCATGATTGTCACGAATTCTGATTGCGGCAATGTTCGGGATATAGGCTTTGCTCTCAATTCTTCCCCATGGGGAACCGGGCGCTGATTGGAATTCCGTTTATTTGGGAGGTTCATATGGAAATTGTCCGATTGCTGAGTCGATTCGGCATTGTCGCAGCAATGAGCATTCAGCCGGTAGCTTCACCAGTCCGTGCGCAGCTACCAAATTTTCAGCTACCGACCATTCCAGTAAGCGTCGAGGTAGGTTTAGACGCCGGCACCAGAGCGCTCATCGAAAAGCTTCCAGAGGAAATCCGAAAGCAATTTGTTGCGGCGATTAACGAATCTCTGACTCGCCTGGACTTTAGCGTTGATACCTACATCAAAACGGCTCAGGCAGCGGCAACCAAAACTGTTCAAAGTATTACCTGTAGCGCCGACGGGCTTCTCCTAAATGCTGCCAATGATCTGGAGAGAGGCGTGTTTAGTCTTATACTAGGCGATGCTTTCCAGTTCGTTCGCGGCAATAAGTTTGCCACGCCAGCAAATATCGACGCCTCCTCACAAGCACTCCTCGAAACTATCAGCAATACGCGAGAGCAAATTTCGGCCGATAGGGCGTCGGTTGAGATCTACGCTGCATATTCTGATCTTGGGTTTGATACAGCTAAGCTGATCTGCAGGCAGCGAGCGCGCAATGCTCCGACTGAATTTGCAACTGATCAACTCGAACTATTGCGCCGTGCTATGGGAGAATGGCGGCTTCTCAGTCAGGTGAACAGATGCTTGAATCCCGACGATTGCCAAACAAAGCGGTTGAAAGAGATCAAAGATCTTATTTCACGGGAGGACCCGAAGCTAATCGAGGCAGCTGCCATAACCGATGAATTCGACTTCGTGCAGCGCAGCTTAGCCAAGCAACCAGACACGAGAACAACTTGGCAGCAATTGTACGATAGTATGCGCCAGGCGCTCAACTTGGGCGCCGGAGCTCAATACGACATCGTACACACCGAAGGAGCGCTATTGGGGCTTCGAGATGTCGAGCTGAAAGTCGCTGCCTTAAAGAGCAACTGGCAACAACAGGCGGCGGCTCAATGGGCCTTAACCAAGAAAACGTTGGACCCAGTACCTCACTTCTTAGCTGGGATTGCAGGAGAGATGAACCCGAGTTCGGGAGGCTACAATATGGTCATAGATTCCGAGCATGCATTCAACAATCTCGGGAGAGCCAAGCGCTGGGTTCTTACGTCGAAAGATGCCTTACAGAAGGCCAAATCGCTCGACCCGCGATTGTCGAACGACGCTGACAAGGGTTTGGCGGCCATTGAAGTGTTTGAAAAAGATATCGCCGCTAAGGTCGAGCAGATTTGCGGCATCTATTTGAACTCTCGGATAATGGGAGCTCAAGTGTTCGATTCGAGGTATGGTGCATACAAGTGGTGTTCGGCCAATCTGACGAACAGGTATGCGTTGTTTCCAATGCCGAACTAGAGATATCCGACCTGATCTTACACAGTGTATTCTTCCGCCAGCTGGCGGGCCGCCCTGCGCAAGCGGCGTCACATCTACCCTTCGATCTCGAGGCTGCTCCCGAATGCTTCGTCGTGCGCACATCTATCGCTATCAATATCTCCATTTCCTGAGACTATGCCCCCTCCATTTACGTGCGCGACGTTTATAAAGAGCACTGGTTACGAGCTTCCTGGATGCTGGATTGCGAAACCAATAAACCAATCGAACACCACGCTTCTGGTCGCAATTGTGAGCTGATCTCCATCGAACGCCCCTGCGGTGATCACGCACAAAGCTCGCCCGATGTGCCATCGAGCACCATCGCTAACGATCAGCAGCTTCGCGTTCCCACCCACCTCCTACTGGCAGGTGCTTGTACAAACGAACTTCTTTCCTTCGCATTTCATCATCGTTTGTTTCTTGCTCACCTCACAAAGAACTTTTTCTACGGCTGTCTTGTGGCCGCAATCAATAGCGCGCCCAGAGCAGTCAATGTCCTTGCAGTCCGTGCAAGCCGCATGAAAGAGCTTCCTCGTGTCCGCAATATCGTTTGCTAATTCTACCATGCCTGGTACGGCAGTTACTGGGGGATAACCACCTTTCAGAAATTCATTCGCAATAAATATACAATCCCAATACATCGTTTTTTTGCGGTTTCCGGAATATTTTGTCGTTCCCAAATCCACTGGAACCTGGCGTGAGAGACATCATTATCCTTAGCGGGGCAGGTGCTAGTAATTTTTTCCTTAACTTCAGGTGTTGGGCCATTCGCGACAAAGTCAAAGAATGCGTTATCGCCGGCACGCGCATAAACAATATCCGCCGATAATTGTAATCCTTCCTGCCGAATGGGCCCCTTGTTTTCCTGCGCCATATTTATCGATAATATCGTTGAGTCGGGGCAGTAGGAAAGAATTGAAGGGCAACAGTAAAACGTCTGCGAGGGCCCACGCCCTTGCTTGCGCTCCCTTGACTCTTTCAGACGCGCACAATTTGTTCTCAAGACCAAGGTATTTTGCCAATTGGTCCAGCAACGGGCAATCAGCGTACTTAAAACCACATCTGTCGTCCGGGCAGTATCGCGGCAACCCATGCATGCACGGCACCACCAGAGACGTGCAGATTCCGCCTTTGTTTTTAATCCAATCTGTCCAAGCTTGAAATGCTGTGACGTCTTTTGTTTGGGCGATATATGCCATGACGCCCAGCGCATGATCGTTGCTGAAGGTTGCTTCAGAACCACCTTCGGGCTGCTGACCCAGAGAGGCCAAATAATTACGGCGTGGTGACCGCCACCAGCGGCCGTAGTTCGCAGATCCCTCCGTTAGCGTCTGAGAGTGTTTCACTACATCGCACCCGACCTCCCCTGCAGCTCCTTCACCGCTGACACCAGCAAGGCACAAAAGCGCGTTGAACATAATCGAGTCGCCGTCGTTACATGGAGGTGTATTTGAACCCACCCCATCCTCGTTCTTCGAGGCAAATTCCTTCAAGACTGGGTTCTTCGCGGGATCGCCGCTGGAGCTATGGAAAGGACACCAAGGCGCTTGGGCTCTCCAATATGCCTGGAGAGCATTGAGTTGGCTGTCTTCTGCTGCAAGCGAGCGGAACGGCAAAAGAACGATCCCCATGGCCACGGCCCATCCAATACACAACGGCGGCAGCTTGCGCCCCTTCTTTTGATTAGTTTGGTCTCGACACATCTTGACCTCCCTTCTTGACCTCCCCTTCAATGGCGACTTTGCCTGCTGCGCGGTGCTCAACACTAACGCCTCGCCAGCGTCTCTAGCGTGGTCGGTAGTGTCGTCGCCCTATTCTTGAATCTCCAAGGAGTACGTGCGCCACGAGCCCAGTCGGTAATTTTTGGTCTCGACTATGTGATCTCACTCGCATTCGTCCGCCCTGTGTTCGCTCCTAGTCAACTTGGGCAGAACAATGCTGTACAACGCGCACCCGGTAATTTGCTCTTCGCACCTACTATCAAAGTGGAGGCTGGGCATCAGCGAGAGGATGGGTAGAAGTCTAATTTGAATTTTTGTAATCGAGGCCAGCACAGCGCTGAGGTGGCCCGTCGTGTCGTGGTAGCATGCGTCTTCATTGCACGCGACCCCGTCAGACTTCACGATGGCGCAAACCCTCAAGGGGCTGTTCTCCGTTACTTCGATATGAGACCGTTTGTCATTCGGCCTGCAATATTGGCTCTGTAGCAATTTTGGTGCAGCTTTCTATTCTGCGCCGATTAGTCTGGCCTGAAGCAGATCGATTTTCCCGCGACCATACATCTGACGTCTGACAAGCTTGAGGCGCGTGATCTGACCTTCAGTCTGTCCGTTGGACCAAGGCGAGGTAATGGCCGCCCTTACCGCCGCTTCATCCCTGACGACGCCGCTCGCGAACGAGGCGACGAGACTGGTGCGGGCGCGCTCGATCCATGAGGTGAGCCCTTCCTCAACTTTGCGCCGGATCATCACGTGGAATTCGGCGATGATGTCGCGGGCCTCGATCAAGGCTGGTACGCCAGCTTCGATCGCTGCGATCGTGACGGTCTCAGCTTTCGTCAGCAAGTCCCGGCCGATTGTCATGAGACGAGCGATCGTTCTAGCCGACGGAATCCGTTGAAGGTTTTGTGTGTCGGCCTTTTCAGCTCGTCGTCTGCGGGTTGCCCACTCGCTGATGACGCGAAGCGAGCCTCGAAAGCCTCGCGCCTTCAGGCGGCGCCAAAGTTCAGCTCCGTTTCGGCAACCGGACGCCCACTGATCGTCGAGCCACGGAAAATGCAGGTCCAACGAACTTTGTCGGGTCCGGAAAACATCGTTGCGCTCGCCGCGGATCACGTGCCGAACCAGTTTCCTGCTGTGGCCGGTTTGACGCACGATCTGCTTGATGGGTAAGCCATTCTTCGAAAGAGACAGGATGACCGCATTGGTCTCCTCTCGGCGAAGATAGCCCTCGTACTGGAGACGCTCGGCGGCTGTGAGCAATTTGGGATCGATCGCGGTCGCACCGATGACGGTGCGTATCTGTCGCATCGATTTGCGGACGGCATCAAGGAACGCTCGGCTGGCGTTCTCCATCAGATGCCACCGATCCGCGACCTGTACCGCGTGCGGCAAGGCCTTTGCTGCCGCTTCGCCATATCCACCGCCACGATCGCGGGCGACGATCGAAATCGCGGGATGAGCAGCAAGCCAGGCTTGGGCGGTCGCAGGCTCCCGATCCGGCAGCAGGGTGACGACCCGGCGGCGTTCCAGGTTGCAGATGATGCTGGCGTATCGGTGATTGCGCCGCCAAGCCCAATCATCAATGCCGATCACTCTGAGCGGATCAGCCGGTGGACGGCTACGGCGCCGGACGACACGCAGCAGCGTATCCTTGCTCACCGGCAGCATCAGCCTTTTTGCGAAGCCTGCCGCCGGTCGACCACCAAGCGCCAGGCCGAGGTGATGAACGATAGACTCCATCCTTGCAGTGCGCCGCGCCGATGGAGCCAGTACCCCTTCGGCGAAGCGCTCCGTGAAGATCTGGCGTCCGCATAGGACGACGTCACAGCGGAAGCGGCGGGCGATTACCAGGAGCTGGACGATCCGCCCCGAGAGCGGCAGATCGGTCACACGTCGCCGATATCGGCTATGGACACGCCGGGAAACCGTTCCGCACGATGGACACAGACCAACGCTTCCCGACGCCCGGACCGCAATAACGGCCTTATCACCTTCGAAGTACGCACTCTCTACAACAAATCCGCTCGGCACCAAATTGGAGCGCAGGAGTGCTTGCTGCATGGCGCTGATTCCCCCAAATCAAAGCGCCAGACATCCCTCAAACTGCATCAAAAGTGAGTCAGAGCCAAATTTGCAAGCCGATTGACAACCTGGCCCGATCAATCGGGACCCGCTCCGATCCCGATGGTCGGTATCGTCAAGGTTTCGGTCACGGCGAGTTCGGCCGGAATGCCTTCCAGGACCAGGGCGAAGCAGCCCGCTTCGTGCTGAAGGTGAGCGTCATCGAGCAGGCGTAAGGCGTCATCGGTTGTTCTTCCCTGCACCTTGAACCCACCCATGACATTGACGCTCTGGGGGGTGAGACCGAGATGGCCCATCACTGGAATTTCGCAGTCGACCAGGGCACGCACCATCCCGGCACGTCTGGCACCGCCCTCGAGCTTCACGGCATCGGCGCCAAGCAAAAGACCTCCGGCGTTCCGTATCGTGTCTTCGGGACCGAGGTGAAAGCTGAGAAAGGGCATGTCGGCCACGAGCAAGGCACGAGGCTTTGTGCGCGCGACCGCCTCAAGGTGATGGTTCATCATCGCCATGCTGACTGGCAACGTATCGTCGGCGCAAATTCAGACAAAGGAGCAGGATGTTGCCGTCGCGCCACGTCGCCCATCGCGACGGCGTTGCGGATTGCTCACGAATGCTCCTGTTTCGACGCGTGCGGATCCAACGAGCCAAACGGGATCAAGGCTAGCAACGACCAGAAGAAACAGAGGGATGCGACCGCTTCATAGGGTGTTATCGAGCTGACTGTGTCGTTTGACAGCTTAGCAGCGCGCTTCATCCTGTAAGCAGTAAAGTCGATGATTGTTGCCGAGATCTCTGTCATCTGTTTCGTCCATGTCACTCTTGAAGCGTCACGCGCGTTTCATGTTTGCTGCAGAGCTATTCTGCCGACTCCCATCTTCCGGGAGCGCGGTCGGCTGCAGCGAATCGGGTCCCACGTATCAAGCCGTTCGCAACCAGCGAAGCCATTTGTGGTCGGCCTCCCGCCGCGCCTTGAAGCGGTCGACGCATTTCCTGGAGCAAAGCGCCGTGCGCCAGCAGTAGTAGCGGATAAGCCCGAACCTTCCGCCGCATACCGCGCAGCACCTTCCTGAACCGTCGTGGGACGCATGATCGTCGTTGCGCATTTTCGCCTCCTGTCGGCGTTACGCGGATCTCCCCATGCATTTCCATTTCCGCCACGCTCGCACCTCAAAGCGCGGCGTCGCCAATTCCGATTCTCGCGCCATGTATGTACGGACTATCAGGCGCCAGAGCGTGACTCTGATGTGACCCTCCTTCGACGCGGCGCGCTCTACTCGATCGCCCTCGCCGGGATTTCCTATTGTAAGAGAGAATTTGATCTTGATTGATGCAACTAGCCGCGCGTTGACGATTAATTCCTGCGTCCTTTCGCCGATCTTCGACGGACTTCAACTGGCAGGCGACGGCGATCGCTTAGCAGCCCTGGCCGGATCTCGTGTAACCCGCATTGCCATACCGCTCTCGAGGCGCGGTGGCCTGACCCCGTGCGTTCCTCAGAAAGGACGCTTGGAGAGAGCCAACGATCGCGTGATCGCCAGGCAGAAACATCTCAGCCAATCCTACCGCGTGAGGAGCAGCAGCTTCAGGCCGCGGGGGCTGTATGCAAGGAACGCTCTAGCCTCGCAATGTTCCAGAACGGTTTCACAACTATCTCGTCTATCTCGCCGGGACACCATGTCTGCGCTTCGCGCAATCGACGCAGCTTCCGATCGGTTGTTCTGCCGACCTTCACAGTGCAACCCCAACGTATCGCGTAAGTCCAGCCGCAATTATTTCGGGGAATCTTGACCAGCAAGGATCGATGTTGAGGCCAGACTGTTGCGTCATCTTTGATCCGCGCTCCGCGACTCAGATGTCCAGTATAGCTGCTCATGGCTACAGCGTAGAGACCCGGTCACATGACTCGCTAGAAATGCGGCGGCTCCGCGTGCCATCGCACCAGATCATCCATCGCAACGAGCGCGATCTTGCTCGTGAGCGCGGCAGATTCGATCGCTTCATCTGTGAAGGTTGACGTGGTGATGATGTAGCCACGATGAGCGTGCTGCTCCTCTACAACCCCCTTGAATTGCTGGATGGTTGGACGGCCCACTTTGTTGGACGATGAGTTGCGTTTACACTGGACGATAATTAGGCCGTCAGGGTGAGTGGCAAAACCATCAACACCGAAATCATTCGATTTTAGAGTAACCCAAGCTTCGAGGCCGGCCCTGTGGAAGAAGCTCATGCTATGTTGCTCGAAGTTGAATGGGTCCATTCTGAGCAGGTGTTCTCGGAGCGCCATCTCCTCTACTGGCATCGAGAATCTGGTCGGGTCGAGCGGCTGTTCCTTCATTGCAGCCTTCATTTGCGCGCTGGTGCGACGCAGTCGTTCATCTTCAACAATGACGTCGATGATGTCAGCGATATGGGTACGGGCCTCGGGACTTGTTACAACGGCTTCGATGATCGACGTGATACCAGCGGTGCCGAGGAAGACCAGCAGGAGTACTGGGACGCCCAGAGCGCCGCCAAACGCTGCTATGCCGGCAGCATGACCTCCGATTAGGGGGATCGCAGCAAGCGTTGCCGGCAGCGCGATCTTCATCGACCACGGAAGGTTTGACTTCCGGTAATTCGAAGTGACTTCGGAAATACTTCTCGCCATAGCTACGATAGCGGTGCGCGAGTTGATCAGTGCATTTAGTTGCTTCAGCTTATCGATGGAGCTAGCGTCGCTCGCGACGACCTCGCGTGACAGGCTTAGCCAATGTATCGCCAGCGCCCGATCTTCCGGCCGGGTGGTGTGTTTGATGGCCGAGGCAAAGAGGCCCACTAGCCATGTCCTAATTCCATTCGTTTGGTTATCAAACACGCCTGCCCCACTCGTGAGTTCGCAATGCTTCTACCTACAGCTAATCTCTAGATCGTCAGTGTCGCGCGGCAACTCCTCTTTCTCGTTCGCTTTGGGGCTTACGAACTTCATGTTGACGCGAGGCGGGACAGCAAAGTCCACGTCGAGATAAGCGGTGCCAAGTTTCATGGTGCTTTGAATCCGCTTTGCGGTTGCCGCGCTCGTTATGAGGGCCGTGACGAGCACACCGCCGTTCGTCGCTTTGGCAACAATGGCATTTACCTTCTGAATGTCGGCGTTGCCGGTTGATTTCAAGCGAAGCCGAGCTTTCGGCGGAAGGCCCCATGTCACCTTAAACGTGGTGACTTCGTAACCCATTTGTTCGAGCACAGGCAGGGCATCGCCCACTTGCTGGGTGAATGCATTGAACTCCGTCATCATCTTACCAGTCGTATCCGAGAAGTCCGGAAGCGAAAGGTCAGGCATCGAAGGCAGGGAGACGGATGGCAGCGACGGCATGGCGGGCATCATGTCTCGCGCAGATTTTGTGATGCTGTCGATCCGGCTTGGCGCGGCCTCTTCGGCCTGAGCAACTGCGGCGGTCACAAGCCACACGGCAATTATCGAGAATGCCTTCATACAATTCCCCCATGTTGCCGATGGATTAGGCATGGCCATGGAATGATTGCAATAGGCATCATGCACTCGGTAAAGATGTTAGGGCGTTAACTTGAGAACCGCTCCAGAGCTAAGCCGGACCATCGAGTGAGCCCAGCATTACCGCAACAAGAGACCGTCCCGCGTCGTTGTTGAGGAAAATCGCGCCGATCAAGGCTTGCTCGGCTTCAATATTATGCGGCATCCTGGGAACCGACATCTCGGACATCTGTTCGAGCCGGAACGCCATCTTCGCCATTTTGACTCGAATGTCGATGCGCTTAGTCGCCAACCGATTCTGCATCAACGAGAATCGGATGGCACGGGGGAGCTTACCGTTGACGCTCGCGGGACAGCCAAGCCTACTTAGATCAAATTAATCGAAAACAGGTCTTGCACAACACCACGAATCGCACGTCGCGTCCGAAACGGCATCCCATTTCATTCGGTCCCATTTTCAGAGCGACACAGCAGATCGCGAGGTTACGGTCGCCCCTCCAGCTAATTCGGCCGCCGCAAACGCTCAGGCGAACTCAAATTGACGCGCCGCCGCGTCCAAGCGATGCAATTGCGCCGTCGGGCATACGCGTCGAACTATCTCGCACAGGTGCTGGTGATGAGTGAGGTAGATGACCTGTCCGGCCTGCGCCATCTCGGCGAACAGGCGGAAGGCTTCCTCGGCGCGAAAATCGTCGAACGTCTCCATGATATCGTCGGCGACGAACGGCACAGCGCTGCGGGCACGCGTGAACTCATCATATCCTGCAACCCGAAGCGCGAGGTAAAGCTGGAAGCGCGTACCCTTCGAGAGTTCGTCTGCCGCTTTCGAGCCACCCGCAGCGGAAAGCGCGATGAGCGTCTCCCCGTCCTTGCTGGGTTGGGCAGCAAGTCCCGTATAAGCGCCGCGGCTTATGGTGCGAAACGCCGCCGAGGCGCGCATCATCATCGAGCTGCGATGGCGCTCGCGATAACTGGCGAGCGCATGCTCCGTCGCCGCTATGCCAGCGCGGAGCTGCAGATAGCGCATCGCGCCGTCCTCGATCTCCAGCAGCGTCGTACGGCGGCACTCTTCAATAGCGGCGACCGTGGCATCACCGCCGATCGCCTCGACCTGATCTCTCGCCGCCGAGCATGCCGCGAAAAGCTCGTGGCAGCGCGTGTCCTGGTCTTCGAAGCGCGCCTTCAGCTCGATCAACTCCGCCTCCAGCGCCGACCGATCCGCCGCATCGAGTGCGGCCTCGGCGGCGACGAGATCGGGCGTCCGCATCGCTTCGAGGATTTCGCGCTCTGTATCTTCGGCCTGTCCGCAAAGCTCGCCGCGCCGTGCGACGTCGGACAGCTTATCCGCCACCGCCGCCAGAGAGGTGACACCGAAGAAGGCGATCATTCGATGCTTCTGCTCATTGTGGATCGCTAATCGTTCTATGAAGGAGCGCTGCCGTCCTTTTGCCTCCTCCAGCCTGTCGATAGCCCTCTTCCGGCGATCACTCTCGGCGTCTGCCTCACGCACCTTCTCGCCGATGCGCTGCGCCAGTTCGAGGACAGACGCCGAACCGACCGGGACGCCCAACAAGCCCGCGAGGGCCACCACCTCGTCACGAAACGTCGCCTGGTCCTTCTGCATCTTTTCGATGCGGTCGACGAGACCTGCTCGCTTCTCGAGCGCCGGCGCAAGATCGGCGATCGCAACGAGGACCTCGCGGACCACGCCGATGGCCGGGACCTCAGGCGCCTCACCGAGCCAGGAGCCACGGCAGGTCGCGGACCATGCCTTGGCCCAGATTCGCTCCTCAGATTCAGCCAGCTCGGCCGCACGCTCGCGTAAATCAACGTCACGCTGGCGCTCGTCCAACTCGGCGCGCAGGCGGCATAGTTCGGCCTCACGGTCGAGCGCCGCCTGAGCACTGGCGACCAGCGCGTCAAAATCCGCATCGGACTCTTGCAGCCGGCCGGCTCGACCGAGCGCGGCGCGCAGCCGCTGCGTCGCCGCGCCAGCATCCGACTGCGCAGCGCGAAGATCCTGCTCGGCGTTCCGGACAGCTTCCCGTGCCTCAAGCGCTCTTTCCCGGCGGACGAGCCAATCCTCGAGCTCCGGCAGGGATGGCATCAGTGCGAAGCCAGATGTCATTGCGCGGACGGCCTCTGCCACGTCGGCGTCGACGCTCGCCAGCGCCGCAGCTGCGCGGTCCTTCAGCTCGACCGCGCGCTCAAGATCGGCCCGCGTCACGGCCAGCGCCTGCCCGCTCTGGTGCAGCTTCGCGAGCTCCGACATATGCGAGAACCGGCCGGCGCTGATGATGTCGTCGTGGCGCATCGCTGCCTCGAAGGCATCGGCCGATGCGAGGTCGAGAGCGTGCCTATGCGCCGCCCATGCCTGCTCGCGCCGCCTGCGAATCTCGGCAGCCTCCTGATCAGTTACGACACCCGTTACGGAGGCGAGGCCCGCCCATTCCGCCTCGAGGCGGCAGAGCTGGGTCGTCAGCCGCTCAATCTCGCTCTGGTGTCGGACGAGCACGGCTTCCGCATTGCCATGCGCAGCTTTCCAGCGCTGCACCGTGTCGGGACCGGGGCAGGGCATGGCAACGAGGTCATCCGCCGTCCCTTGCCAGGGGCGCAGCACTGACAGGCGATCCGAAAGCACCTCAAATGCGATGACGCGGGCGCGTTCGGCCAGGCGATACCGAACATGATGATCTGCGGAACGCAGCGCCTCGACAGTGGTCGCGAGCTCCGCCATTGAGCGATCCCGCTCCCGCGCGGTCTGTGGATCGCCGCCGGTTTCGGGAGCCCTCTCCCCAATCTCGTCGAGGCGACGGCGCGCCTCGGCGAGTTCCGCAGCGGCGTTTTGGATTGAGGCGTCGATGCCCGAGCGGGCTTCGATCAGCTCGCGCAGTCGGCCGATCGTGGCCGCCGTCAGCACGAGGCGGCGGGGCTCCGTCTCCTCTTCGCGCTCGACCCGTTGCAAGATCGTCGAAATGACGCGATCGATCTCCCGGAGTTGCAGCCGCCTCTCGGGAATGTCCTTCTCCGCGGTCACATGGCGTGCGCGCAGTTCCGCGAGCCGTTCCACCCGTTCAGCGAGCCGCAGGGCAGCCTCGTCCACCGCGATCGCCGCGATCTCGTCCGCAAGCCGCTCGACTTCGTCAGCGGTGGCGTTCGTCTGGACGCCCAGCTCGATCTCCTCCTTCTGCAACCCGGGCACCTCATTCGCCCAGCCTGGTGGGGCATCGGGGACATCCGCAAGCGGAGCGAGGCGTTCATGGATGCGGCGCAGCGCCACAAGCCGCGGCAGTGCGGCGAGATGGCGCTGGATCTGGTCGATGCGTCCACGAGCGCGGGTGCGTTCGGTGACGGCCTCATCATAGTGTGTCTTGGACCGATCCCGGGTTTCAACGAGCCGGGCGTGATCCGAGGCCAGGATGTCGAGTTTCTCCCGCTTTGCCTTTAACTCCGCGAGCCGCGCCTTGAGATCCACGAGTACGCCGCTGCGCCCTCGGAATTTATAGAAGCCATCTGCCTCGGCCCTGACATCGATGAGCTTTTGGCTGAGATGGGAAAGACCTGCGCTCGCAGAAAACAGCAATTGTCCGAGATCGCCCTTACTTGCCAGAATGCTTTCGCCGCCCTTCTCGAGCGTCTCGTCGTCGAGCGAGAACATGGTTCGATAGGCGTCACGCTCGATGCCGCCGAGTTCGCCGCGAATTGCGCTTTCAGGGATAGGACGATCATCGGCGTCGAGTAGGCTGTTCTGCGATCGCTTGATACGCGCAAATTCCCGCTTTTCGTCGCCGAACTCCAGTGCTCCGCCAATCCGCATGGTTGCATAGGGATGGAGGAAATCGAACGGACTCTGCGTTGCGATCCCGAACAGAAAGTCGAGAAACGCGGTAAAGGCGGTCGATTTGCCGGCTTCATTCGGTCCGTAGATGACGTGCAGGTCCGGCTGATCGATAGGCTGTTCGCCAAAATCGATGCTGTGGTTGGTGAATTTTCCGTACCGGGTGAGGTCGAGGCGGCGCAGGCGCATGTCTCAATCACCTTCCCCGGTAGGCTCAAGGCGCGCCATCACGCCTTCCACTCCGTCACGCGCCACGCGTGTGAGCGCCTGCCGGAACGACACCTCGTCGGCGCCGAAGGCGTCGCGGCTTTCCGGCGGGAGCTGCGCTCTTATCTCCTCAGCCATACCGACGAGCTCGTTCTGGAAGGCGTCGGAGGTGAGTATGTCCTCCTCAATCGCGCGGCGGAGCTCGAAGAGCGGATCCTCGGATGGCTCCTCCCGCCGCTCGGCCGGACGGCAGACGATCTCCAACTTCTCAACCCAGCAGGCCCCGATGACCGAGGCTCTATCGTCCGCCTCCGCCTTCAGCAAATCCATGTCCCGGCGAATTCGCCAAGCCAACGGGGTTATTCCCTCTATCCTAACCCGCGCGACGAGATGATCTGAATTAACCTCGCTGCGCTTCCTTTCCAAGGCTCGTGACATACGAGACGCGAGCTCGCGCCAGTCTTCTATTCCGTTCGCATCCACCCGAACGCGCTCGAACTGCGCGATGCTGGTGATGCGCTCTTCGATATGAACCGAACGATCGTCCCCGATGGTCACAAGCGTCGCGGATTTCGGGCCGGCCTCGTTGATGTCCCGGCCCTGCGGCATGCCCGGCATCACGATGGCGCACGCCCCTTCGACGACCGATCGCTTGTGTACATGGCCGAGCGCCCAATAGCGAAAGCCCGTGGCAGTCAGATCAGCAACGGTACAGGGAGAATAAAGGTCGTGGCCTGGCGCACCGCCGAGGCTGGTGTGCAACATGCCGATGTTAACCGCCCCCTCAATAGCCGGCTTGTACCTGCCAAGCAGGCTGTCGGGTGCATGCGGCTGGGCAAAGCTCAACCCATGGATCATGATCGGGGTGCAGCCGGGCGTGCGATTGATCTCCACGGCCTCAGCGCGCCCCGTGAACACCTTCACCGAATCGGGCAGCACCAATTCCTTCGTGATTTTCGACATGGCGTCGTGATTGCCGCGAACGATGAACACGCTAATACCGGCCGCGTCCAGCCGCCGAAACTGCTCGGCAAGGAACCGTGCCGTCTTCATCGACGTCTGCTCGCCATCATAGAGATCACCGGCGATCAGTAGCGCATCGACTTGTTCTTCAAGGCACAGATCGATGATCCGCACGAAGGCGCCCCGCGTGGCATTACCGATCACATCCGCCAACTTCGCATCGCGGAGCGCGAGCGAGCGCAGCGGCGAGTCTAGATGAATATCCGCAGCATGGACGAATCGATATGCCACCGCTCACTTATCCCCAGTTGCATGTTCGGAATCTTACGTCCCAATCGATGCGCATGATATTGGAATGTTTGTACGTGGTCAGGATATCCGTGGAAATCTGCGGAAGCACAGAGCGTCGATCAGGGGGACTGAATGGCTGGGGAGCCGATTGATGACATCTTGGAATGGTCAAAGAAGCTTTCGCCCTGGAAACAGGATGCCCTAAGGCGCCTAGCGATCAGCAATGAGCTTACCGAGGTCGATGTCGGTGAATTGCTGGCGATGGTCAAATCCGCTGCCGGCTTCAAGTATACCACCGCCTCACCAACAGCCATTCCGTTTGCAAAACCCCATTTTGGAGGCGGAAACCATCAGCCGATCATTTTGAAGGGGATCACCAACGTCGAGAACGTGAATCGGCTGGTACCCAAGGCGTCCCTCACCTTCTGCCCGAAGGCGCTTACGATTGTCTATGGTCGAAATGGGAGCGGCAAAAGTGGCCTTGTGCGGATATTGCGCACTGCGTGCCGCACGCGTGTTGAAAACCCAGCCAAATTAAAGGTTCTGGCCGACGTATATGGAGGCAAGGCGGGCCCGCAGACAGCCGATATCACAATCGAGACGGGGGACTGCAACACCATAGTCCCCTGGTCCCCCGGCAAGGCCGCATCCCCGCAACTCATGCAAGTTGCCGTCTTCGATACGGCTTCTGCACAGCTCTACGTCGATGGGGGAAATCAGATCCGGTTTCTCCCATTTGGACTGGCGCTGCCTCACCGCCTCAATGCTGTTTGTATCGGATTGAAGGAGACATTGGATACCGAGCGCGCAACAGAGGTCGGAAACAAGGTCAACTTGACGGCGATTGCCTTCTCTCCGCAACGCGATACCAAAGCCCAGCGCTTCGACAAGGCTTTGAGCAAGTCCACGACGGACGCCGAAATTGAGGCGGCTACGACGTTCAGCGAAGGCGATCAGCAGCGCCTCGACGAAATCACTACCGTCCTGTCCGCCGGTGCGTCGGCCGCTGCCGATATCAATGCGCTTTCGAGGTGGGCCGATACCCTTGCAACCGAGTGCGACGTTGTTGCATCGTCATTTGCCGACAACGCATTGGTGAAGCTTGCGAAGCTTCGCGCTGCTTCAGTTGCAGCACGTCAGGCGGCCACAGTCGCCGCAGGCGAAATGTTCACCGACGAGCCCCTACCAGGTGTCGGCACCGACGCCTGGCGAACGCTTTGGGCTGCAGCTCGTGACTACTCAGTCAAGGAAGCTTATCCGGAACAAGCTTTCCCCGTATTGGCGGCCGCGGGTGAGAGCGCGTCATGCGTGCTGTGTCAGCAGCCGCTTTTACCGGATGGCGCTGCTCGCATGCAGCGTTTTCAAAAATACATGGACGACACGCTCGATGCCGCAGCCAGGAAAGCGGAGCAGGCGGTCGCAGATGGGCTTGCGGGTGTTCACGAACTCCCCTGCCTTCGGGCTACGGACCTTCCTGACCGGCTCGAACAAGTGCGAAAGCGTGACGCTGCACTAGCTGATGCGCTCTCGACCTTTCAGACGGCGGCCGTCGGACGACGCGCAGTTGCGCTTGCGCGACTGCAAGGTGAAGAGAGCGAGGCGCTTTCTCCGATCGTTGTGCCCGCCGAGCAGGTAGCGGCTTTCGCGCTAAAGCTGAAAGCCGAGAAAGATGGACTGGCTCAGGCCAGCAACAGCGAAGAGCGAGCTAAGCTCGTTGCCGAAAAGACAGAGCTTGAGGATCGGAAGACGCTCGCCGTGAACAAGTCGAAGCTCATTACCCGCCGGGATCTGCTCGTCATTGATGACGCCTACTCAAAAGCTCTCGCCGACGTTCAGACTAGAGGAATCACGCAGCGCGCGAACGAGCTGTTGGATACTCATCTGACGGCGTCAGTCGTCACACACTTTGATGCCGAACGAACGCACTTCGACATCATGCACCTCAAGGTAGGACTTGCCCGCAAGAGCGGGCAAACAAAAGCCGAATTCGAGGTCGATTCTAAAACAAAGCTGACGAAGGTCACCTCAGAGATCCTGAGCGAGGGCGAGCAACGCGCGTTAGCCCTTGCGGGCTTTCTGACCGAAGTCGCACTGACCGACGGATCAGGGCCGATCGTGATAGATGATCCCGTGTCGTCTCTCGACCGGGACAGAAGTGCCAGGGTGGCCGAGCGGATCGCCGCGGAGGCAGCGAAGCGACAGGTCATCGTGTTCACCCATGACATCGTTTTCTTTAACGAACTCTGCCGGGCTGCCGATGCAGTAGGGATCGAGCCGGTCACGATCGCCCTGTTTAGCGACAAGGCGGCCGCAGGGAAGGTGGATGCCGCCGGAATGGTATGGAAGGGACTGAATGTCGCCAAGCGCATCGGACGAATAAAGAACGACGCGGCGTCCTTGGCAAAGCTTCATGAGACGAGCCCGGCAGATTACGAATATCAGATAAAGAACCTATATGGACGGTTGCGCGATACATACGAGCGAGTCGTGGAAGAGGTGATATTCCGGGACATCGTGCGACGTGGGGCGGACGTCATCCAGACGCAGCTCCTGCGTTACGTTCGTCTTTCGGATGCTCTGGCCATCAGATTCTACGAGGGCATGACGCGCGCAAACACGTACAGCCATGACAATCCCGCGGCGGACACCGTCCCCGTTCCAGCCCCTTGTGAATTCACTGCCCATATCGTGGAGCTTGAGGCCTTGATTGTTGACCTGAAGGCTGAGAGTGAGGCAGCAGAAGCAGCTCGTCCGCAGATGAAACCGAAGAAGTGAAATCAATCTTTCAACGGCCAGTTGAGGTCACGCTGAGTGCTCTTCTTTGTCAGCACCGTTTTTCCTCTGCGTCGCGCGCAATCGGGCTCGCGTTCGCCATTGGCGCGATCATTCGTCGACATCGTCGAAAATGCTTCGCGCTGTCAACGGCGGCTCGGTCATCACATCGACATCACCGAATTTACGCTCAGGCCGCTCCCTCGGATCGTCATCAAGCCGCTCAGCGATCCAATCGCGACCCAGCGCTATCTCGCGCTCAATTAGAACAACCAGCGTTGCGTCATCAGCAACTCTCTCTTTCAAGGAGGAGAGCGAATCCAGAAGTGGCTGGAGATATTCGTCCGCACGCTGATCCGAGTTACGATTTGACTGCCAATTCCTCCGGATGGTTCCAAGATTAGGCACAAGCTCACTTCTGATTCGACGGCCAACAATGCAACCGCTACAAGGTCTGGTTCGGGCTTGAGTCTATAGACGCCCCAAGGGGGCGCTGAGGTTCTGCAGCGAACGCTGCGCTGCACGCGACGATCACCGCTTTGCTCCGGAAGAATGGAGCAGATCGGCTAGCTCGTGTTGCTCGATTTTGCCGGCGGTATTCGCCCAAGGTTCACCTGGGATCGCCTGGATAATCTCTCGAAACACAGCTGCGAATGCCTCCCTGCCCGTCTCGTCGGTGAAGCGCGCCGCCTCTTCCGCGGTCAGCAAGGGTTTGACATCGGTTAAAAAGTCGGGGCGCTCCAGTTTTTCGAACATGCGCTGTTCCGCCTGCGCGCGTGAAATCGCTTGACCGGACAGGTCGAGATACTTTCTGAACAGCTCGACAATTCGCTTCTCATTAAGGTTCTCGAAAATGTCGAGCGAATGCGAAAGGTCGATGAGGTCACGCCCCTTGTTGCGCTGAAGCAGCGCGCGCAGCTTGGTCGAGAGGAGTTCCTCGTTGGAAAACGTCGGAATCTCCGTTCCGCCTGAGAACCACGTGTTGTCCACCTTGAAAGGAGCCGCGATGGTCGGATCATAAGCCTCACGCTCGCGCGTGTTGATCTCTACCTTCAGGCGGATGAGGCCTGATCCGTCTTCGGCCTCGGTCCTGAAGCGAAACTTGGGTGCCACTTCGCTTTGATCGAAGCGCGGAGTGCCGAGCCAAGGCGTAAGGGTATCACGGACGCGATCGAGGATCGGACCGATTGCGCCCGCCGTGGTCCGCACAAGGTCGATATCCTCCGAATACCGCAGAGGCTTTGGGAAGTGCAGTTTGTTGAGCGCCGTTCCGCCACGGAAGCGAAGCTCTTTGCGCAGGAATGGGTCCTTGAAGAGCTCGACCAGCGCCCGCGCGATGATGAGGTCCTGCTCGACTTGCCGCTGCTCTGCCCACGGCGCATGCTTTGACCAAGCGATGATGTTCTGAGCGGGGATCATTCATCGATATCCGGATAATGCTGCACAATCACGCGCCAGCGCTCGTTGCGCTCGACAGGCGTGTGTTGCGCCTTCTCATCCTTTCGACGCTCCGGTTCGAGCGTGACCCACGGCATTGCCTCTTTTTCAAAGAGCTGGTTACGAAGCGCATTGGCGCGCTCGGCATGACCGAGACGATCAAGCAGATAGCCGACCCGCTGGCCGCAAGCGCGCTCGAAATGCGCCGACATTGCCGCCAGCTTTTGACCATCAATGCTTTCCGCGAGATCCGTCATGACGGTCGCCACGGCATCGATGCCGCCCGCCACGTGCATGTAACGGAAGAGGTCAAGCGCAGTTAGTTCGGGCCCTGAAATCTTCATGCTGCCCGTATCCGTCTTTCGATCAACGATGCCCTCGCGGACGCTCTCCAGGTCTTTGCGAAAATGGAACGTAACCCAAGAGCGCCCCGCCCGGATCTTGCGGAGTTGCTTGTCTGTCACGACTTGGAATTCCATGACGGCATGATGCGTAGCGCCGTGCAGCTCAGCCGCCTTGAGCAGACCGACATAGTAGGGACGCTCCTCATGCTGCATCAGCGCGTCGATGTACCAAGGGGGTGGTGGTGCCTCCCAGCTCATGAATTGCGGCGGGACGGCCACGTAGAAACCGTGCCGGGGGTTGAACAGCATGTGGCGTTTCTGGAGCCGCGCGGCAGCTTTGAGGAAGGCAGCCTCCGTGATGCCGAGGGCCGCGATGGCTTCGGCGCGCGTGAACGTAATGCGTCCCTCCGACTGGAGAGTCGTGACGAAGTTCGGGAGACTGGAACCAGCCTGTAGCATCATATTCAAAAATAGGCTATAAATGTCCATTCTTCAATATGATGCTATATGGAACAATGCATCATATGCATATTTCGCCCAAAAACGTCCATTTTTTAATATGATTCAATAAGCTAGGACTCCGCACACGACTGCCGATCCCTTCACGCACCGATTTGCCGTCGACGCCGTGCTCTATGACGGCGCTGATCTCGTGCCCTTTGGCGACAAGCTGGCCGCCGCACCCTTGTCCTCTTTGCGGGGCTGAGGGCATGGGCCAACCCACAAGATCAACCCGTACGAGAAGCGGCTCGCCAATCGAGTCCGCTTTGGGATGGACCTATCTATCGCGAGAGGCGCTCGCCCGCGCCAAGGCGCAGATGGATGAAGAATCCATGGGCGTGCGCGATGAGATCGGGTTTCTGACGATCCATCAGCGTTATGCCGATCGCTTTTTTCCCGGCACATCGGTGCTGCACACCCGCGCCCGCTATGCCGTCTTCGTGCCCTGGCTGTTCGAGGATCTGGCGGGACTGACGGGGCCGGTCGCCATACGGACTCTGCGCGAACGCGAACGGGAGCTTGCTGGACGGCTGAAAGACGCAAAGGAATCCCAGGTGATCGGCGGCCGTGTCTATCCCAATCCGTCAAGCCAGCCGCCATCGACCGTGTATTGGAATGCGCTTGCGGCATGGGAGATATTGCGTCCGCGTCCGGACGGACGGACGATTTCGCGAGCGCAAGCACATCGATTGCTGAAGAGCGCGGGCGCGGCGACTGATGACGATGGGCAGCCGCTCCTCAGTTTCGAGCCGCCATTCGCGCCTCTGCCCGACAGGCCGGACAGTTGGCATGGCGGTCCCATCACCCTACGGCTTACGGCCGCGGAAGCGGCATTTCTTCGCGAGCGGCTCGCTCAGTTGCGCCGGAATGGCGGAAATGAGCTGTCTCTCCTTGCGCGACTGGTCCGGACCGAGGTTGCGGCGCCATCAGCTATGTGGGCCGACGAGACTCGTGCGATCGCCAACTCTGATCAAGCACCGCTTGTTCGGGCGCAGCAGGCCGCAAGCCTCGCCGCTGTCGGCCGCGCCGTCTACGACGCGATTCTCGAACAAATCGTCGAGGCGAACGACAAGTGGGAGACCTCGACCCGACATCGCGACCACTTGGCCACCATTGTCGAAGAGCACGGGTCCATTGCAGCCAAGCTCGACGTCGACGCGCTCGAGGCGGACATTGGCGTGCTACCATCCAGATTGCGCGCAGTCCTAACTGCCACAAAGGCGTGGATCGCGGCCAAATCGGAAAATCCCGGCTCGCTCTTCGATGTATACGCTGCGGCCGAAGCTCGTAAAGGGCCGCGCGCCCGGCTTGCGCCGACGCCCAACGGCCGCGCGCGGCGCCTTGAATGGTCGAGCGACGAACACGGTCTTGCAGGGCCTCTCCACTATCGATGGGAGCAGGTCAGCACGCTCCTCAATGATCTGGCGGACTCAAGATGAGCGGAACTGTCGATAGTTGGCCGGCACTCTCGTTCCTCGAAGGCTTGCGCCCACGGCCGGATGAGAGCGTCGAGCTGGCGCTGCTGGCCAGCTATTCGGCGGATCTGGGATCGATCGGTGCGACCCTGCTCGCCCTGGTGGGGAAGGACACCGACGCCGGCCGAGGCAACCCGTCCGATTTCGCTGACGCGGTCGAGCGACTGCGGGGGAAGGTGCGCATTATCATCCAGCGCGGCCGCCTCGCGAAGATGCGCAAGACACCGCGTATCGCGGCGGTGCTGGATCAGTTCGTGCGCGAAGTCGATTTCGATGAAGCGACGCACAGCTGGCACCCCAAGGCCGCGCTGGTCCGAACGCGCGGCACCGATGGCGAAATCGGCTGGCGGCTCTGGATTGGGAGCCGAAATCTCACCGAATGCGTGAATCGTGACATCGGGCTTTTGCTTGTTTCCGGCGGGAAAGGTGGCGCTCCGATCCCCGGTACTGACGAACTAGCACGCGCGCTGGCCGACAGGGCCGCGCTCAAAGGGCTGCGCTCAACCTCCCTTGCGGCGACCATTGCGAAAGTAGCTTGGCGACCTCCGGCGGGCGTGCGGGTCGAGCGGATTCTCTGGTCGGCGGGGACCGGAGGCCAGCCGATTCCCGTCCCACCGATTGGAACGGACGAAGTCGTGGTGGTGAGCCCCTTCATCGACAAGAACTTCCTTGCCCGACAGGCGCCGCAGGCGACGAAACCAGCGCGGTGCGTGCTGCTCACGACGATGCGAGAGATCGAGCGGATCGGTCCGTCTCTGGCGGTATTCGACGATCTGCTGGCGCTGGATGCGCCCGACTATCCAATCGGCGATCCCGAGCCCGATCCGCGGAGCGCTGCGTCGGCTCCTGACGGCAGCGTCGCCGAGGACGAGGAAGAAGAGGTCGGCCGCGGTCTTCATGCGAAGTTGCTGTTTATGCGATCCGGGCGGAAGCGTCGGTTCTGGCTTGGAAGCGCGAATGCCACCATGCGCGGCTGGACCGGGCGCAATGCCGAGGTGACGGCCGAACTGCTCGTGACCGAACCGGTCGAGAAAGGACTGCGAGCGCTTCTCGATTCAGCCCGGCTGGTTAAGGCGCCCAGCATCGAACATTTGCCGGATGCGGCAGCCCTGGAAGAAGCAGCGCTCGAACGAGCGCGTGCCCAGGTCGCGGCGCGATGGGCGGCGCAGCTCAGCATGGACGATGCGGGAGCGCGGATCACTCATCGCTCCGGTCTCCATCCTGGCGGTCCCCATCCTGATGAGTCAGACATTATGCTGGAGGTGGGCGCGCTTCACGGCCAGCTCATAGCCTGGCCCGCGCAACAAGTCGTGGTGGAGCTGGGGCCGGTCGTTCCCGCCGAGCGGAGCGAGTTCGTTCGCTTGCGCGTCAGCCGCGGAGGCAAAGGCTTGTCATGGCTGCAGCGCGCGCCAGCGGAGCCGCCTTTCGGAGAGGATCGCGACCGCGCCGCGTTCGTGCGCTTCCTCGGCGCAAGAGGATTCCTCATGTGGCTGGCCGGATTGTTGGCGGACGACGGGCGCGAGGGTGAAGGCGACTGGACGAATGACGAACCACAGCAACGAGCAGGCACAGTAACGAATCCAGCGCTCGATTCCTCACTGCCGACGCTCGAAGAAATGTTGGCGGCATGGGCGCGCGACCCCGACAAGTTCCTGGAGATCGAGCGGCGGGTTTCTCAATATCTGCCAGCCGTGCTTGAGCAGGCCAAACAGGAGGAGCCGCAAACCGCGGAAATGCTGGAGCGCTTTGATGATCTGTGGCGCAAGCTGCGGAGCGGGCTCGGCGTCGCCAAGATCAAGGACAAGTGTCGGTGAGCGCGCCCAAACCGTTTCAGGAAGCCGCCGTCGATGCGGCGTTTGCGATCTTCGCGGCTCGCGGAGGCCGTCGCCGCTTTCTGGTTGCCGATGAAGTCGGCCTCGGAAAAACGGTCGTGGCGAAGGAGTTGGCTCGCCGCATGGCCGATGATGGCCGCCGCTCCTTCGTCATCTACTATATCGCCAATGGTCACGCGGTTTCGCACCAGAACAAGAGCCGTGTCGTCGGTTTCCTTGGTGATACCCAACGGAAGGCCGCAACCGCCACACCGGATCGACTTTCACTGATTGCGGTCGCAAAGCGACCGGACAATCCGGTTCTGATCTACGCGCTGACCCCGGCGACGTCCTTTCCGGGTGCGCGGGCGCGTCTGACCGGAGGACGCAAGGAAGAGCGTGCATTCCTGAAGGTCTTGCTCGAGCAAACATACCCGGCTTTCACCCGCGATCTTGATCCCGACATATTGCGGCTGAGCGCACGTGGGTCGTGGGATTGGGCCGTTGCGGACGCGGACACGAAATTCGCAGCCTCACCACCTCATTTGCGACAGCAGTTCCGCGACGCGCTGGCGGCGGAATTTGGTGAGCCGGTACGCACGATGCTTGATCTGGCCGTGCACGGCGACGCCGAGCGGAAAATCAAAGCTCTCAAGCCCACAACCTTTGTTGGCCGCCTGCGACGCGCGCTGGCACTGGCGACGCTGCGCCAGCAACCGCCCGATCTCGTTATTCTCGACGAGTTTCAGCGTTACCGGCACCTTCTGGACGAGAAAGACACTGATCCGCTTCTCAAGGCGCTGTTGGATCCCGAAGGCTCGACCTCCCCGCCGGCGATCCTGCTGCTGAGCGCGACGCCCTATCCGCATCTGACCACTCGGTGGGAGGAAGCACGCGGCGCGCTCGCTCACGCTGAACTTCTGAAATTGATCAATTTCCTTGGCGGTCCTGATGTGCGCGACCATGCGAGGAGACTCTTCTCGGATTTTGGCGACAAGCTGCGTGACATTGCGGCGCATGCCGATGCGAGCCATCCGGAGCTGAAGAATGAGGTGACCGAAGCCGGCCGGCTTAGAGACGAGTTGCGCAAGCTGCTGACGCCCGTGATGTCGCGCACCGAACGAGACAGCGTGGCCTCGATAGATCCGCTGGCAGGGACCCAACTTCTCCATGCCGAGCCGTCGCCCGAGGACTTTCAGGTGTACCGCCATTTGGTCGATGGTTTCGCCGATCGGATTCGCTATGAAGCGCTGCCGTATTGGTCCTCGGTTCCGCTGCCGGCCCAATCTCTCGGTCCCCGTTACGCGGCCTGGAAGGGCGCGAAGTTCAAGGCCGCACCAAAGCTCATCCGGATGACGCGCGAGCGGCGCAACAAGCTTGCTGCGCCAGCCGCGTGGCCTGATGCAAAGCTTCGCGCGCTGAGCAGCATAGCTCCGCCCAAACTGCTGTCGCTGCCGTGGGTAGCCCCGTCGCTTCCCTGGTGGCCGCTCGGCGGAGACTGGAAAAATGCGGCGGCCGAGCCCAAGCTCCTGATGTTCAGCCGCTTCCGCGCAACGCCGCCCAGTGTCGCTGCACTGCTCAGCTTTGGCGTCGAGGCCCATTGCCTCCCCCGAAAACATGACGGCTATGAAACAGCCTATCGGCGCCGCCGCTTCAAGCTGGCGGCCGTTCCCGGACCCGTGATGGCAGCCTTCCACCCTTCGCCATGGCTGATCCGAAACACGGACCCGGTCGCGAAAGCCGGAGCGACACTCGGCGCTGTCCGCAAGGAGGTCCGTCGGCAGATTCTCGCCGCATTACCAAAAGGGATCATCGAACGGGACACCGTCAAAGCCCGTCGGCGGCACAGATCGATTGCACGAGTCTTGGCCTCGATTGAACGCTTCGTCGGTGTCGCGGAGCTGTCCGCCTCAGCATGGAGCAGCGCAATCGGCGGCGATCTTGCTGCGCAGACTGCTGTCCAGAAATGGCGGCAGGCGCATCCGCTCGACCGGCTCTCTCCAGCCGAGCTTTCGGACCTCGTGGACTATGCGATCGGAGCGCCGGGCGTCGCGCTGGGCCGGGCCCTGCTGCGGCACGACCCGACGATTCTCGATCCCACGCGCTACTCCGAACTGGTGCAACTGAGTTGGCAGGGGCTTCGCGCCTATCTCGATAATCCGGTGATCCTGTCATCATTGTCGGGAAAGAGTGCGGTCGACCAGGTCATGGGTGCGGTCGTCAATGGCGGTCTTGAAAGCGTTCTCGACGAGCACTTCTGGCTCCGCGCGCAGAACCTGCAAGAGGGTGCGATTGGGCTTGCCAAGGACTTGCAATCATCTCTCGGACTTCGCGCCGGCGGCTTCAGCTTCCATGGCATCGGCGGACCTCTGCATAAGATTCACGTGCGCTGCCATGTTGCCGTGCCCTTTGGAGATGCCGAAACCGAGCCCGTCATCAAAGTGGATGGTGGCGTGGCGCAAGCCGCTCCGGTCCGTCCCGACGAAGTGCGCCGTAGCTTCAACACACCCTTTTGGCCGCATGTCCTGGCCACGACGTCGGTTGGACAGGAGGGACTGGATTTTCATCCATGGTGCTCGCATGTCGTTCATTGGGATCTCTCCTCCAATCCGCTCGACCTTGAGCAACGTGAAGGTCGAGTCCAGCGCTACGCGGGCCTGTCGGTCAGGCGGAGGCTGTCCGCGGAAATGCGCGATGATGTATTGAAAGATCCCGCCCTGGCCGACGGCTCGCCGTGGCGTTGCGTACAAAGACATGCGGAGCGTTTCGTCGATGCCAGCGGCCTTCGTCCTTGGTGGGTGCTCGACGGAGCTGAAATCCGCCGCCACGTCTTCGAGCGCCCCTTTGGGCGGGACATTGCGCGGTTCGCCCAACTTCGCGAGCAGCGAATGATCTATCGGCTGGCCCTTGGACAGCCCAATCAGGAGGATTTCATCGACGTGTTGTCGCGCGGGGGCGAGGCGACCCGCACGCTGTTGCAGCCACTCATCCTTGATTTGTCCGCGATGGGTCTTCGAACGAAGGCAATCCACGCCTCGGGTATTGGTCAGAGCCCGATATGATCGCCCGTCCTCCGGTCAGGAAGGGCGAAGATATGTCTGCGCGGCCGCAGCCGGCCGAGGAGACGACCGTCGATCGAGCGATGCCTGACCGCACCGCTCAAACGTTTTAATGTTCCCGCGATGCGGCGATCGCCAGCGGGCTACCGCCGCCATTCCAAGCGGAAGCCTGTCTTTATCAGTTGGCCGCGGCAAAAATTAATGCGCTGCTTCGAGGCGTCTTACAACGCTGTTTCCCGAACTTGGATGGAGTGCTGGCGTGAAGCGGAAGTTTGAAAGATTAGCCGCAGGTAGGACAGGGCATAGATCAAAGCTCCGACGCCGAAAAGTAACCACAAAATGGGCTGCCAAAACGGCACGTAGGTGAGATTTCCGTCGTAACGATAGGCCGTCTTGAAAACGTTCGGAAGGCCATTCGCGGGCCAGAAATGTGCCCATACGCCAATCTCCTGCTTGCAATTCTCAGGACAGCTGAAGTTGCCATCGACCGCGAAGTAGAAATTGCCGTGCAGAAATGTCCCTTCGAGGATGCCAAGACCGATAAGGGGCAGCGCGACGAATAAGATCAGAGACCAGATCGCGACCATGCGGGCCTTATCCGATATCAGTCCGAGATCGGATTTGGTGACCACCCTATCGAACCAGGCCCCGCCCGTATGCCGCCTCGCAAAGGCCTTGGCCCACCACAAGGACCAGACACAGAGCGTAGCAACGACGGGAACACCGAGAAGAGCGACAGCATGAGCGTTGAGCGACGACCAATCCAGACCAAGGATTTCGAGAATCTTGCCCGCTCCGGACTTCGCGCCGCGCGTCAGAAGAAATAGCGCAACGGTGCCTGAAAGCGTAAGCCGCGACGCCTTGCCCCACTGTTCGCGGAGCATTTCGTCCGGGCTTTTTTTATCGGCCATGTAATCAAGCCCCCCTAGAAGCCCAGAGCTTTCCCGAGCTTCCTTATTTCATTGTTCGGGCCTGGCCCATGCTCAAGATCGTGTGCGGCATTGTCGAGGGTTTTCCTAATTTCGTTGTTCGGTCCGGGCCCATGCTCAAGATCGTGGAGCGCATTCGTAAAGGCCTTGACGATCTCAGATTAATGTTGGGTCTTCGGCCGGGCGCGATTATTGACGGATTTCACCGGCACTATCGAGCGAACATCTGACCTGATTGGAGATCTCTCGCCGATTGGCCACTTCACGGCCCATACGCCAACCCCGCCGCGATCCCGCCCCCTCAAAAGTAGGGCTTGGATTGCACTCAAAGCCTGTGATTGTATGCCATGAAACAAGATGCCAAGGGGGCAACGTGCTCTTGTCATCTGTCTTGAAAGCGCGTGTTGCATGCAGATGCCAGATCAACGGCTTCTTCTTTAGCGTCATGACTTGAAATCATCGTGCACGAAGGAGGCCTTGAACGCAGCTTGCAGCGTGTCTGCCGACAGAGGCGCAATCCAGGGCAGTCGCCCTAACCACCGCACCCGTCCAATCTCGCAAATCGCCCTCACAGCATCCGAATTCTTTTCGCCAACGAAGGCGATTCCAAGAATGTCGATCTGCCGCCTCCGGAGCGCCTCTATGGACAGCAGTGAACAATTGGTCGTGCCCAGAGTTGTGCTCGCGCAGAGCACGACAGGAAGTCGCCATCTCTCCAAGACGTCAATGTAAAGCGAGCCGCAATTCAGCGGTTCCATTAGTCCGCCGGTACCCTCGATCACGAGCGGCTGCCCTCCGGTGTCCGGCACGTCCAGCGACTCCGTTTTGATGCGAACCTCGTCAATCTCCGCGGAGTGGGGCCAAGCTGCCTTTTGCAGTCGGTAACGCTCAGGCACGATGCGATCCGACGGAAGACTGCCAAGCCGGGCGACGCACTCGGTGTCCGTTTCTCCTTCGAGGCCGACCTGAATCGGTTTCCAAAACTTCGCACCGAGGAGATTGACAAGTCCTGCGCAGAACACCGTCTTTCCGATGCCGGCGCCTGTAGCGGTCACCACAATCTGCTGCTGGCTCATCGAGCTTGGCCTCTTGTCTCCTCCTGCAGTGTACGCACTTCATCCTCCACGATTTTCAGTGTTAGTTCACAAACGTGCATCAGTCGGGAGTACCCGACTCGCGCCTGGGAAGATCGGCAGCCTACGTTCGGCGTACGACCCGACTTTCCAGCGAGTCGAGCAAAACGCTGCTCAGCGCACTTACGACCAATTTTTTACTCTCTCAACGCTAAGCAGTGGGCGCACAATTTATGCGACACGCCGATGGCGATCGTTGCCGATCCCGCCGGCCTGAAAGGGCCCGCTCCGCATGGCCAACGGATAGATTGAATAGAGTTTCGCGCGCGGACCATCGCGCTTCCCTGAGTTGCGTATCATGAGTTGTGACAGGTCGAGATTGTTTTCGACACACAAATACTGTCCGGATCGGACGAATGTGTTCACATCCGGCACGATGTATCCTAATAGATGCAAAACCGTACGTTTCGGACCAAACTCTACGTTTGGTGACTGATGTTCAGTTGGCATGGGGCCGTTGAGATAGTGCTGAAAAGTCTTCTCCGGAGAACATTGATCGACGGTATCACCCGCAACGGAGTATTGCCCGTTCTCGAGTTTTGCGCATTCATCGAGCCGCCGAGCCAGAATAACGCCACATTCACATCATTTGGGTACCGAGCAACTCACACATCAATTGGAAATTCTGCGAGCCTCCTGCAAGGCCGAGCGTCACACGAGCGCCCCTTCTGCCATCAACTTCCAGCATTGCGTTGAGCCTGATCCCGATATAAGAACGCGGCCAGGTTGCGGCGTCACGTTTACGGCCACCATGATCCGTCACATCGTCTTCTTCACAGCCAAGGAAAACACCGATATCGACCATATCATCGAAGGTCTATCGGTTCTCACCTCAATCCCATATGCACGCCGGCTCGAGATCGCGCGCAACCGCAAGAGCGATCAGCTCGGCAATGACATCGACGTCGTGGTGTACGGTGAGTTTGCTAGCGAGACGGATCTCGCTGCGTACAAAACGCACAATTTGTATCGAGAAGCGATCAGATGCGTAAGGCCACTCCGGGAGTTGCGCTTTGCCGCTGACTATGAGCTGTCAACAGACGTGCATTTCGCTGGAACGGCAGGGCTAACGCAAGTTGCTCGGCGCAGCGGACCAGCTGGCCGTGAGTAGCTTGATGATCAGCCGCAAGGCCTTGTACGCTCGGGCGGAAATAACCCTCATTCGGAAGGGAATCACGCGGCGCGGGCCTGACAACCTGCCGGTCGTCGGTAACAGATAGCCTATGCACGTCCGCGAGTTGCAGTGGATTGAGCCTGTCAAGGCGCTGCGATGCTTTGCGCAGCGGCCGCAGCTTACCTTTCTCGATAGCGCGGCAGGGCATGAACTGCTTGGGCGTTACTCGTATCTCGCCTGCGAGCCGTTCAGCACCTATTTGGTCGCCGATGGACAGGCAAGTTGGAATGGAGAGGCACTTACAGGCGATCCATGGGAGGTCCTCCGCGACCTTCTTGCGAGATACAAAGAAGCGCATCGCCCCGATCTTCCCCCATTCCAGGGCGGCGCAGCCGGCTTCCTTGCTTACGATCTGAACCGAACACTGGAGCGGCTGCCGCCGCCGTCAATTCTCGGTCTCCGGTTGCCTCAATCAATCCTGCATTTTTACGATGTGGTGGTCAGCTTCGATCATAAGGACCACAGGTGCTGGATCGTCTCGACCGGATGGCCCGAGCAGGACCCCACCCGACGAGCCGATCGCGCGCGTCGTCGCGCCGACGAATTTGCAGCACTGCTTGCCAGGCCAAAGTCGCCGAGGATCATAATCCCCAGCACGGCGGGCGCTTGGCATTCGAACTATAACCGTGAACGCTTCATCGCAGCGGTCCAGCGCGTCGTCGGTTTGATCCTGGCTGGAGATATATTCCAGGCGAACATCGCGCAACGCTTCAGTGCCAAGGTTTCGCCCCTGTTCGATCCGCTCACCTTTTATTGCCAGCTCCGGTCATTGAACCCGGCACCGTTTGCAGCTCTCTTGCGCTACGATAAGCTGACGATCGCATCGAGCTCTCCTGAGCGATTTCTGAAACTTGACGGACGGCAGGTCGAAACGCGCCCGATCAAGGGCACGATCGCGCGTTCCGCCGATTCCGCGGAAGATGGGCGCCGTGCCGAACTCCTTCTTGCGTCCGAGAAGGATCGCGCCGAGAACATTATGATCGTCGACCTGCTGCGCAACGATCTGTCACGCGTTTGCACCGACAATTCGGTCGAGGTTACCGCACTGTGCAACCTGGAATCCTATGCGTCAGTGCACCATCTCGTCTCGATTGTCAGGGGCGCGCTTGCTGCAGACAAAGACGCCGTCGGTCTGCTTCGCGCCTGCTTTCCGGGTGGCTCCGTTACGGGCGTTCCGAAGGTGCGAGCAATGGAGATCATTGCGGACATCGAGGGAGTGGCGCGAGAGGTCTATTGCGGGGCGATCGGTTTCATTGGATTCAATGGACAGATGGACACGAACATTGCGATCCGCACCGTGATGATCGACGACGACCTAGCCGTCTTTCATGCAGGGGGTGGAATAACGGCGATGTCGGATCCTGAAGCCGAGTACGAGGAGACGCTTGCCAAGGCACAGCGACTCTTCGACGCCTTTGGTGCCGATCCATCTGGTGTGTTTTGATCTTCATCGTCGACAATTACGATTCCTTCGTGTTCAATATTGCGCGCTATTTCCGCGAGCTCGGAGAAGAGACGCAAGTCGTCCGGAATGACGCGATCAGCTTCACCGATCTCGTCGCGCTCCAGGCGCGTGCAATCGTGATCTCTCCCGGGCCGTGCACGCCAATGGAGGCCGGCATATCCACTGCCGTTGTCCGCGAACTGTCGGGTCGCGTTCCAATTCTTGGCATCTGTCTTGGGCACCAGTGTATTGGGAGCGTTTTCGGCGGTCGCGTGGCGCGCGCGCGTTGTCCCATGCACGGCCGCGCCTCACACATAACTCATGACGGCCGAGGGTTGTTCAAGGAACTCCCGTCTCCACTTCCTGTTGGACGCTATCATTCTCTGGCGGTCGAACTCGAGGAGTCAGACGCGCAGCATCTCGTGGTGACAGCCCGTTCAATTGAAGGTGAGATCATGGCTTTGGCACACAGGCATCACCCAACCTATGGCGTGCAATTCCACCCCGAGTCAGTACTTACTCAACAAGGGCACGTGTTGCTTATGAATTTCTTGCGATTGGCGGCCACTTTCGAAGCGTGAGATCGGAGACTTCGTCGAATGGCGAGCTGCGTATTCGTGAATCGCCCCGCAGAGGTCGGACAAGATGTAAGCAGAAAGCGGAATAGCTCAGTTGGTACGCTACGTACGCAACTTTCTCTTTTGGTGCAGCCTCAATTGAATTACCTGGAGCCGCGTCGGCCTCTTCGCATCACCTCCATTCGGTAAGTCGGGGTCATCTTCTGGCTTACGGGCGTTTCCTCCCCTCACTTGGCCACTTGCCTATGGGATCGGCGGTTCTCTTCGGTATGGGATCAACGCTCCTGTTATCTGCCAAAGCTTCGCGTATCGATCCGGCTCGCCATGCCTATAGGATTCGCCGCCCTCATCTCACGCGCTGTCCGGTGATACCGAGACGAGACGTCAACACCGCGGCTGTAACACCATCGGTCGCGGTCAGTGGGAATCCGCAGGCTGGTTGAGATCGGAGAAACAAGAGGAGGTGGACAACCGAACTAGGCTAGTCTAGGCCGTGTACCTATAAACGGCGTCGTCATGTGACGGGTGACTACGTCCGCTTTGGTCCTATAGCGACCAAGTTCGTGCGGCAGCGCAGTATGTCGCGATGGGCCAAGAGCAGTCGCGAAGGCAGGGCGTTGCTAGCTCACTCGCTCAACAAGATGCGCACGCGAGGGTGCAGGGTCAAACCGATCGGCGAAATATTGCGTTTCGTTGGCAACCAGTCCTTCGCGGAATTCCATGATACTCACCGCGTATGATGGCATATCGTCGTAGGTAAGCACGAATTCAGTGACCCAGAGATTACCGCTCCCGATAATTCGCCGGACCGTGAAACGCTTCTTGTTTGGCTGGACGAACCTGCTCTCTTGAATGTTGTGCCGGCCCCGTATCCGCTCGCCGGATTGCGGATAATCAAGCACCGCATCCTCGTGATAGATCTCGTGTTCGGTCTTAAAGTCGCTCGTGTCCGAAGCATCCCAATGGCGCTCCAACGCCAGTCGCACGGTTCGATCATCCATCTCAATCTCCCACCTATCCTTCCGGCTCTATCGGGCTTGTTGCGATCTCAGACCGGCAGTGTAATTTCGCAGACAAGTCCGTCTTTGCGCCAGTCAAAGTGAACTTTTCCCTTTAGCTGAGTGATCATTCCTTCAATGATGCGGCCACCAACGCCCTTTCGCGTGGGTTCCTGCGCGGCAGGACCACCTGTCTCGGTCCAGCGTAGATCCAATTGACCGCGAGCCTCGTGCGACCATTGCAGGTGGACCTGGCCGTTGGACTGGGACAAAGCACCGTACTTCGCGGCGTTGGTGGCCAGCTCGTGCAGCGTCATGGCAATTGCCTGAGCGACGCCGGGTTCTAACACGATATGCGGTCCATCCATCAGCAGTCCCTTCCCCGAATATGGAGCGAGTTCCTGTTCGGCAATCGCCGATAGATCGGCGCCTATCCAGCGTGTCGCGACAAAGAGCGAGCAAACCCTCGCAAGCGCTTCGATCCGCCCAACAATCGTCTGTTTGAGATCTTCCGGCGAGCTTGATTGAGAAAGATTAACTGCCGCCAGAACGCTCGCGAGCATGTTCTTGCTGCGGTGCTCGGCCTCGCGTGCCAATGTCGTGATCATCTCCTGATTTTTCTTTTGCTCGGTGATATCTCTCGCGATCTTTGATGCGCCAACGATCTTGCCGCTGGAATCCTTGACAGGAGAAACGGTCAGCGAAACGACAATGAGGCTGCCGTGCTTAGTTTGACGAACAGTCTCAAAATGGTCGATGCGCTCACCTCGCCTGATGCGAGTAAGTATCTCGCGCTCCTCGCTTTGCCGGTCCTCAGGGATAACAAGCGTAATGGGCTGACCAATCGCCTCGCTGGGCGAGTAGCCGAAGATGCGCTCGGCACCCCTATTCCAGCTCAAAATGATGCCATCGAGATTCTTGCTCACAATCGCGTCGTCGCTGGATTCGACTATGGAGGCGAGCCAGCGCAACCGTTGCTCACTTTCGCGAAGTGCATTTTCAAAGTCGCTATTTCGCGTCATAGGGATGATCCCCTGGTCCAGAAGCCTCAGCGGGCCTTCACGGCAAAATCATAGCACCAATGTTCCGTCCAGCATCCACCCGACAACGTAGAAATCTGGTGCCAGTTCATGAGGTCGCCTTTGGGTCTTGGTTGTGTGCAAACGCATTGGCCTGACGCGGCGTGGTCGCCAAGTATTGCGCGCGGCCGGTATTTGCGTATCGAATCGTCCAATGACCGGCCAAAGTAGGTACCGCGACCGGGGGATTGTAGTTTTGGACGCACTTCCGGCCGTCAGGCGGCGCGGATGGCTGCAATCAGGCTTGGTTTGCCGAGGATGTTCATCACCCGTGTGAGGTTATAGGCGAGAACATGCAGCGCCATCTCAGCAGCGACATTCCGCAGGCGCTTCATCAGGAAGTGGGTCGCACCCATACGGGCCTTGATCGTGCCGAAGGGATGCTCGACCGTCTCGCGCCGCGTCCGCATGGCGTCGGGATTGGAATCGAGCCTTCTTTGGACCTCCTCGACCACATGCTCGTGCTCCCAGCGCGTGATGCGACGCTCCTTGGACGGCGTACATTGGCTCTTGATCGCGCAGCCTTGGCATGCCGCCGTCGACCAGTAACGGCGCAGCGTCATTCCATGCTCGATGTTGGTGAAGTGATAGGGCAGCAGCTCGCCGGAGGGGCAGCGATAGACGTCCTCATCAGGCAGGTAGGCGAAGTCCTGTTTGCCGAACCGGCCCTCCGCCTTGGCGTTCGAAGTCATGGGCTTGGGCAAGGTGACTGCAACGCCAGCCTCTTCGCAGGCTAATATCTCCTCTCCGTCGAAGTAGCCACGGTCGGCGACCGCCTCGAGCTTGTCCACTTCGAGTACTTCTTTGGCTTGCTTCGACATCCGAGCAAGCTGCCCACGGTCGTTGCCGACGTTTATAACCTCGTGCGTAACAATCAGATGGTGTTCGGTGTCCACCACGACCTGGACATTGTAGCCGACGACACCCGATCCGCGTCCACTGGTGGCCATCGAACGGGCATCCGGATCAGTGAGCGATATCTGTTGATCCGGCGTGTTGCGCATCTGCGCGTCAAGTACTTCCAGGCGGCTCATCTCCTGCTTCAGCCGAGCGATCTTTTCCTTGACCCTCGTTGTCTTGATGCTGATTGCTTCCGATGGCTCCTGCCGATCAGCGCTATCGAGTTGACGCAGATATCGACCGACGCTTTCCTCGATCTGCGCTACCCGCCTCGCCATCTTGGCATGCGTGAAGTTGCGATCGCGGTTGTTCACCGCCTTGAACTTGCTGCCGTCGATTGCGACGCTTGGGGTCTGCAACAGGCCCATTTGCCGGCATAGTGCAATGAACTTCGCACAAACGTTCCGGATCGCCGCACCATTGTCCTTCCGGAAATCGGCGATCGTCTTGTGATCGGGAGCCAGGCGGCCGATCAGCCACATCACCTCGATATTGCGGCACGCCTCACGTTCCAGGCGGCGACTGGATTGCACCCGATTGAGATAACCGTAAATGTAAAGCTTCAGAAGGACTGCCGGATGATAGGAGGGCCGGCCCGTCTCCTTGGCGATCACACGCTCAAACCCCATTCCATGCAGATCGAGCGCCTCGACGAACACGTCGATCACATGGACCGCGTTGTCTTCGCTTACCCAATCCTCCAAACATTCCGGCAAGAGCGTCAGCTGGGATCTGTCCGCACCTTCAACGAAGCGTCCCATCCGTATCCCCCATCAGGAAACGGAGGAATCGTAGCTGACTCGTGGCTTTTCACACATGGGGTAATTCCGGGCTCGGAGCCATACTCAGGCTCAGGGAATCAGCTCTCCAGGACTCGACGAGGCCTACCTCAGGGCCTTGCAATGACGGAGAGAGGCAATGGAGCACTATGTCGGATTAGACGTGTCACTGAAACTGACTTCGATCTGCATCGTCGATCGGACAGGAAAGGTCGAGCGCGAAGGGGTGGTTACGTCTGACCCGGAGGCGATCGCGACGTTCATCAAATTGCACGCGCCACACGT